>Ga0164242_10000335_pt1 | contig 58674 bp, 50 predicted proteins | sample OricomgcompostMG_FD_108783 | JGI IMG/M metagenome (GOLD analysis project Ga0164242, IMG submission 108783) | Miracle-Growth compost microbial communities from Emeryville, California, USA - Original compost - Miracle growth compost (MG) ...
AGTGTTCTTAAAGTTTGAGAGGCTCAATCTCAATCACACTTTTCAGATAGTCTGGGAGTGATGGAACTCTTCCTCCCCCAATCCCAATAGCAGTTTCGTTTCTCCCAGGCTATCTGATTCTTTTCACCGAATTTTTTTCAAAACCACTTCCCGCTTAAACAATAATTCAAACAGACTTTTCTTCTGCTCGAAACGCAGGATTTCGAGATCGCACGGGTATCGGCTTGAAAAGCGAATCTCGATCGATTTCTTTTTGATGACGGCTTTCTTCAGCTTCAGCGCTTCCTTATGCGTGCGATCGATCGCATCGGCCATTTGAAGGAGCGAGAGGAGCTTTAGAAACACCACGCGAAGCTCGTCCTTCTTGGGATAAGGGATTTTCTTCTCGTTTTTCTTTTCTAAAATTTTTTCTTCTTTATGGAACCGGCAAAGTGTTGCGATCAGCATCGACTCCCACGGACGCATGCCGACGAAATTCGCGTTGCGGACCATGTACTCAGAGTGCTCGGCATGATGCGCATGCGAGATCGCTTCGCCCACATCGTGCAGGATCGCGGCCGCAGTCAGATACGGCCGCCACTCGGGTTTCAATCGATGCACCGGTTTCAGTTGGTCGAAGAACCACTCGGCGTTTTTGCGAACCGTCGAGTAGTGACGTTCGTCGATGCCCCAAGCCTTCGCTCGCTTTTCGAGTTCGTACATCGAGAAGGCGACGGCTTTTCCGGGACGATAGCGGTTCAATTCGTCGACCAAAATGCCGTCCCGAAGCGAAAATTCAGTAGGGCGCAAGGTCTTGGCTCCGAGCAGGTGAGTGAGTTCATCGAGTAGGATGGCTCCGGCCAGAATCAGATCGACCCGCTTCGGCTCCATCCCGCGCATCGACAGCAATTCGGCCGGGGTCTTGGTCTGGATCGTCTTCACCGTTTTGGTGAGGCTTTTGCGGTCGAACGGGCGATTGGCTACGTCCTTGTCTTTATGAATGAGCTTCGAGAGCGCGATGGCGCTGCCGCTCGAACCGATGATCGTCTGAACCTTGGGCCAATGCTCAAGGACGGCCACGGGCAGCACCGCACTTTTGATGAAGTTCCTGAGTTCGACCACGGGATGATGCTTTTTAGAAGCGACGGGCGGTTGGGTCTTTAAGAAGATCTCTTGAAGTTTGGCCACACCGAGCGCGAAGCTTCGGGAATGAAGGATTTTCTTTCCGCGACCGATCGAGATTTCAGTACTGCCGCCGCCGATGTCGACGAGCGCGTAAGTTCCCTTGGGGATTTTTTCGTGGGCGAGAACGCCCTTGGCAATCAGTGAAGCCTCTTCGGCGCCCGAGATGATCCGAAACTGAATGCCGGTTTTGTTCCGCATTTCGTGCAAAAACGCTTCGCCGTCCGAGGCAGCCCTCAGGGCAGCCGTACCGAAGGCGATCGTTTTGTCGACTTTTAAGGCATGAAGGGTTTCGGCGAAAGATTGGACGGCTTCGAGCGTGCGCCGGCGACTTTCGAGGTCCAGTTTTCCGTGGGTAAAGAGATTCTGACCAAGACGGACCATCGCTTTTTCGCGATAAAGCCTTCGGTGCAGGACGGAGCCCTTCCGGTTCGCGCTGACTTCATGGATGTCAAAGCGGATGGAGTTGGTTCCTAAGTCGATAATCGCGAGGCGCATGCCGGATAGAAAGCGCGGGCGATTAACGAGCCCGGTTCAGCTTCCGTTTCTTCATCTTCTTGCTGCGAGCTTGGTCGATTTTATGAGCGCGCGGCTTCGGGCTTTTCTTGTATTCGGTTGCGCGGTCGCGGACTTGTTTTTTGCGTTTCACTCTGAGACGTGTTGCCATATCTTTATAGGGCTATCATGCCTGTCGGATTTGATCCAGCAGGTTTTTTACCCCCTGCTGCAAATCTTCGAGGGTTCCTTCGTTTCGAATCGAATGGGTGGCCGATTTCAGGCGCTCCTCGTCTGAAAATTGGGCCTGAATCAGGCTCAAAGCAGCGTCGCGGCCGCATTCGTCGCGGTTCATGACCCGTGTGATCCGGTCTTCGAGAGGGGCGGTGACGACGATCAATCCGTCAAAATCGTGGGCCCGGCCCGCTTCGATCAAAAGACTCGCTTCGTAGAGCAAAAAATCGGCGTCCGGATGCTGTTCGTTCAGGGTCACCAAGGCTTTTTCGCTTTCGGTGCGAATCAAAGGATGCAAAATCGATTCAAGATCGCGTTTGGCCTGGGGATCGCTGCTTAAAATTTCGCGCAAGCGCACACGATCGGTCGTGCCGAAGCGGTGTTGAATCGCCAAAGAGGCCGCCTGTCCGGGCTCCCGAAGCATGCGGGCCACCTGATCGGCATCGACGTAAGGAATGCCGTGATCGAGAAACATTTGTGCCACCGTGCTTTTGCCCGATCCGATCCCGCCGGTCAGTCCATAGACTTTAAATCCGCGATTCATACCGGAGCCGCTTTCCGTTCGGCCTTTTTGGCATCGTTCCAGAGCCCGTCCATTTCTTCGAGATTCGATTGCTCGGGGGTCTTGCCTCGCTCGCGCAGACCGTTTTCGACGAAGCGAAAGCGGGATTCGAATTTACGGAGGGTGGAGCGCAATGCCGCTTCAGGGTCGATCTTAAAAAACGAAGCGATGTTGCAGACCGAGAAAAGCACGTCGCCGATCTCGCCTTCGATCGCCTTCAGATCGGGTTTTTCTCCCTCTTTCAGTTCCTCTTTCAATTCTTGGACTTCTTCTTGAAGCTTGTCGATGGGGCCGCCCAGATCCGGCCATTGAAACCCGGCCTTCGTCACTTTTTGGATGATCTTCATCGTTCGAACGAGGGGAGGCAGACCTGATCCGACTTTATCAAACACGCTTGCGGTGCTTTTCCCGGCGGCGGGCGCACCGGCATCGGCCTTTTCTTTCTTTTTGATCTCGTCCCAGTTCTTGATCACATCGGCCGAACCGCTGACCTTGACCTCGCCAAAGACGTGGGGATGACGGCGGATGAGTTTTTCGTTCAAAGTTTTGGCGATCGCCTCGAAGGTGATCGCGGGTTCGGTCTCGCTGGCGACTTCGGCATTGAGAAGGATTTGCAACAGCACATCCCCCCATTCTTCGACGAAGGCACTTTGAATCGAGGGCGTTTTCAGATCGGACGGCGATTTCACGAGGTCCATGACCTCGACCGTTTCGTAGGCTTCTTCAATCAGAAAGGGGCGGAGGGTTTGCGTCGTCTGCTCGCGATCCCAGGGGCAGCCGTCCGGCGCGCGGAGCCGGGCCACCGTGTTTAATAATTCTTTGATCGCGTTTAAGGTGCCTTCTTCGTTGTATGCCATACTCCCTTTAGGTATCATAGATTCATGCCACCTAAAATCGTCGAAATCGAAAAATATGCCCGTACCGCGTTGAAGAAATGGATGAAGAAGGTGCTGGCCGACCCAAAATTAAAGAGACGCATTCGCGGTTTCGAAGGCAAAGAGTGGCATGTCGATCTGAGCGTCTGCTCGGCGCCCAAAATGGCTGCGATCAATCACGGATTTCGCAAAAAAAATTACGCAACCGACGTGCTTTCTTTTCCCGCTGACGAATTTTTTCAGCGACAAGGCGTGTTGGGCGACATCGTCGTGTGCGCGCCCGTACTCATTCGACAGGCTCGCGAGGCGGAGCATTCGTGGAAGCACGAAGTAGACGTGTTGCTCGTGCACGGACTGTTGCACCTGCTTCACTTCGATCATGAGCGTGGCCCGAAAGACGAAAAAGAGATGAACACCTGGGAGAAAAAGATCCTGGGCGCCACCTACGCCAAGGGGCTCATTCAACGAAATTCGTTTGCGCGTGTGCCGACTAAACACTAGTCAGTTTTGAAAAAATTCCAAGGCTCTTCCCCAAGTCTTCCGCACGAAACATCCAGATAACAGAGGGATCCTCTCGCTCTTTCTGGCACGGAAAGTGCTTTGCCTCTCGGCATGAAAATTCTTCTTTCGCTCGTGGCAGGCTTCTTCATTCTTCAATCTTCACCGGCGTTCGCGAACCTCCAGTGCCATACTTCCGAGGGCATTCGGTTCTCGGTGATCGAGGATTACAACCGGGATAAAGATTGCGCGGTGAACATCATCGTCTTCGCAGGCAAGCAGGTTCAGACCGAAGATGCCGACGGATGCAGCTATTTGAGCTCATTCACCGGCGCGGACGGAAGTAAGCTGACGCTCGCTGCGAACAATGTCGGAATTTACGTCTATGCCGGCGGCCTGAAGGTCGTCCCGGTGAACTGCGATCAGGAGAAGAAATAATATGAAACTTTGGATGAGACTGACCGCTTTTGTCATCGCCGCGCAATTTTTGAACGTGCAACTCAACATCGCCATGGGCAACCGGGCGATGGCCGAGATGATGCCGGAATACCGGGCCGCCATGTCGCAGCTCGAATCGAAAGTCGACGGAATCTTCGACGGAATGACCGAAGCTGCTGAGCTGAAACTCGCTTACCGGATGTACCGCGTGGGCGTGAAGGCGCGGAACCGGGTCGTGAAGATGTCCGAAGAAAAGTTTCAATCGCGGCTGAAGCGCGTGACCCGTACGCCGGGCCGTTCTGAAGATGCTCCTCCGACGATGGAAGAAACCGAACTGGCCCAAGAGGTGCGCGGAATCGACGAATTGAACGAGTTGAAAAACGGGTACGACCAGGCGGATCAGATCGACGAGACCCCGATCATGACCTCGAAAGCCGATTTCATGGCGAAGGTTGACCCGGTATTGACCGCGCTCGGTTCGATGACGAAGGCGAACGGCAAGATGACGATCGCCAAAAAATCGGTCTTCACGAAAAACATTATTGAGCTTTCCAAGAAGCAAGATCAGTCACAAGTGCGCTCGCCGTCGTCGAGCAAGCTTGCGAAGACTCTGACTCAGATTCTGATCATTGCGGGTTCGATCCTGGCATTGGCGCTCGTCGCGAGTTTTGTGTTCGTGATTTTCAGCGCCGTGGTCGGCGTCCTCTTCATCGCCCTGGTCGTGACCGGTTTGGCCTTGCTCACTGTGGATGTTGTGATTAGAATCTAGGGATGAGCAAACTCGAAGCCTTCGAAATCCGCAAAACCCTGGCCGACATGAAGCAGAAACTCGACTTCCTTCGGGGGTCGCTTTGACCTCGCCTTCAAAACAAGGCGAATCGAAGAAATCTCGCACTTAGAGACCCAAGAAAGCTTCTGGCAAGACAATAAAAAAGCGAAAGTTCTGACCCAAGAGAAATCCCGCCTCGAATCCGAGGTCAACGGGTTTAAAGATCTCGAACGCGCCTATGACGACGCCGAGACCATGTTTCAGATGGCCGAAGAGGAAAAAGACGACGGTCTGTTGGGTGAAGCCTCGGACATGATCGCGCCGCTCGCTCAAAAATTCGACGAAGCCGAATTGAAAAAAATGCTCTCGGATCCGAACGATCCTCGAAACGCGATTGTGACGATCAACGCGGGCTCGGGCGGAACGGAATCGCAAGACTGGGCGTCGATGCTGTATCGCATGTACACGATGTGGGCGAAGAATCACGGCTATGACGTGAAGGTGCTCGATGTGCTTCCGGGAGAAGAAGCGGGAATCAAGAACGTGGCCTTTACCGTGAACGGCTCGAACGCGTATGGAATGTTAAAGAGCGAGGCCGGCGTGCATCGCTTGGTGCGGATCTCGCCCTTTGATTCGAACGCGCGCAGGCACACTTCGTTCACCTCGGTGTTCGTCACCCCTGAAATTGACGATGATTTCGAAGTCGTGATCAATCCCGCCGACCTACGGATCGACGTGTACCGCGCAGGCGGAAAAGGCGGTCAGGGTGTGAACACCACCGACTCGGCCGTGCGGATCACGCACATGCCTTCGGGGCTCGTGGTCACGTGCCAACAAGAACGCTCGCAGATCAAAAACAAAGATTTGGCGATGAAGGTTTTGCGTTCGCGCCTTTATGAGCGCCACCTCGAAGAAGAGAAAAAGAAAATGGACGCGATCGAGAACTCCAAGAAAGACATTTCATGGGGCTCGCAAATCCGCTCTTACGTCCTCCATCCGTACAAAATGGTCAAAGACCATCGCACGGGGTTCACTATTTCCAGCGCCGATCAGGTGTTGGACGGAGATTTGGACGGGTACATGAAAGCCTTCCTCACTTGCCGGATCACCGGTGAATGGGCGCGGGGTGGGGATGATCTGGAATAATCATTTGAAAGCCTGCTTTGTCTAAAGTTCCGGTAAAAGGGACGGACGCTGATCCGATCGAAGAAAAAGAAATGTTCGAAAAATCGAGATTGGCTCCGAGGCGGTAATGGGCCGATAAGTTGTTTTGCATTGCTTCAAATTGAATGGGGTTACAGATCATGTAGGGATTGGTGGGGGTTCCGTTTCCACCCGCGTATGGAGTTTGGCTTGAGGGACACCAGGCTGAGGGCTTGTGTGCTGGGAGACGGTAATGACATCCCGTTAAGATCAAAAACTGCGCTGAAATTCCAAATAAATACGGTATTTTTATCATCTACAGAAAAAGAATAAGGATGATTTTTGATGAAGACAATTCGACGTTGATTCAGTTCTGAATCGATTCTGGATGACTCGCTGAATTGTCGGTGTTACTTTGCCTCCTCAAAAACAATGGGGAGTGAGTATGTTTTTTTTGATTTTGGCGATGCTTTCGAGTGTCGCTTTCGCTTCTACCGATTCGATCAGCAATGAAATTCACCGTGCTTCTCAACAGGCTCGCCAAGAGCTGAGGGTTTTTGATCAAGTGACGGCACCCTTTTCGTCCGAAGTTGCGTCTTGGAATCTGTCGCGAAAGTTGGATTCGCTTCCTTCCGACGATGTTCTGTTTTCGGTTGTCGCTCATGCAACTTGGCTCGTTCCGGAAGGATTTCGGGACGGCGCTTGCTTTGATTCGCACGGAATTCAAGTTGCGCAAGACCGGTGGATGCAATTGAGCGATTTACAGCGAAGTCAGATGCTGAGTCACGAAATTTTGGGCTATTTGGGATTGCCGGATCGTGATTACCGAATCTCGGCGCTGATCGGCGTTTTGAAAACGGGGGGTGTGCGGCCCGACGGAGCGATTTTGAAATTGCTGAAATATCTCGGCGAAAGCTATGACGACCGAATTCGTTCCGGTATGAGGATGAGTTCGGACGGTGGGGGAGCATCGGGGGCTCGGGGCGGTGGGGATCCGGCCGAGCTTGAGGTCAAGACGCAATTGTATCGATTTGCCGTCGAACACGAGGATGCCGGAATGTTTCAGATTCAACCTCGTGCTTCCGTTTGTTTTTGGTCATGGTTGGCGAATGTCGACGTCGTTTCTCCGCTGAGCGCGTCTCTGGTTTCATGGAGTCCGTTGGATGCGATTCGCGGTGTTTATTGGATGCGAGACCGGCTTCCTCCTTATTCGTTGGTTGATGAAATGCCGTCGTACCGGATTTCGATGATCGTCGTTCTGTTGGATCCGGATACGATGAACGACGGTTTTTATTCCCGGACGATCGATCGTATTCGGACTTTGGCGAATTCACGAGGAGGATGCAGCCCGTGAGTTCGACGCCGGAGACGGTTTTAAAAGAGATCCTCGACGATTATCTTTCGCGGGCAGGGCATTCGTTGCGAAGTTTTTCGCGCGAGTCGGGAGTGGGGCAGAGTCTCCTCTCTAAGATTCTGGCCGGAAAAATCAAGCTCACCGTCCGTCAGGCGAAGCGGATTCTTGCAAACGTTCCGTTGTCGGACGAACACACGCGAAAGCTGGAATCGGCTTTTTTCAGCGTGAAGAGCGCCCCCTCGGGCGCCCCCGTTTCGGCTTCGGATTTCGACGAGGTGAAATCGCAGGGAAGCGCCGTCACCTGGTTGGATCTGGCGGTCATGGATTATTTTACCGTTTCATCTTCCGTTCAGGAGGTTGAGGCGATCAGCCGCCGCTTCCGGGTGAGCGTCAATCAAGTCTACGAGGCGATCGAGCGTTTGGAAAAGCTGAAGTTGATCCGCCTGGAAGGAGAGGCCTACGTCAAAACCCGGCGCGAGATCGTGTTTCAGAGCGAGGCCGATCACGAGTCGATCCGGGCCATTCATCGCGACTTGCTGAACCGGGGAATGGATCAGCTTCGCGACGGCTCGACATCGGCGACCCGGCGACGGTACCTCACGAGTTACACGGCTGCGATTGACCCCGCGAAGCTGCCCGAAGCCCGGAAGAAAATCGATGCTTTCCAGACGGAATTATTACGATTTCTCGGTTCCAAGCAGAAAACGGCCGTCGTTTATGCCTGGAATAGTATCTTATTTCCGCTTGAGGGATGATTCAAAAAAGACTCAATAGTTGATTGAAATAATCTGGTACTTTGTTTATTCTTTCTGTAGGGCCGAAATGGGGGAATCAATGAATAAAGTTTTATCAGGAGTCTTCGGGATCGTGCTTCTGACCTCGTGTACGCAGCAATTGATTCTGAAAAATAAAAAGATTCCCTCCATTTCATTGCTGAGTTCTCAGAAAAGTACGCTGAATCCTCAATTCCATGTTTCCAATTTATCGACGGGCGACCAAGTGACCTTGCTCGCGGGCGCCAATGATCAATGTCAAAACGGAACCACCGTAGCACAAACCGTAGTTCAGGGCTCGACGTCGGTGACGCTGACGGCGCAGAACTCGGGAGTGGTGAGTGCCGACCAAAGTTATCGGGTGCAAGTCGACGCGGTTTCCGGAAAGCAAATCTGTAGCGCCGCTTCGACCTATCATTTTAAGACATTTCAGAACTCTACCCAAGTCGTGGCCGGAAGCTCCCACACCTGTGCCCTTTCGCAAGGAAAGGTTTATTGTTGGGGATTGAATACCTATGGCCAGCTCGGCAACGGCACGAACGTGAGTTCGTCCGTACCGGTGGCGGTGAGCGGAATGAGTGACGTCACCCAGATCACGAGCGGGGACACCTTCAGCTGTGCGCTTCATTCGACGGGTGCGATTTCGTGTTGGGGCGGGAATCAATATAGTCAGCTCGGCAACGGAACCACGACCGATTCGAATTCGCCCGTGACCGTGAGCGGGATCACGAGCGCGACTCAGATTTCGGCGGGCGACGAACATGCCTGTGCGCGTCTTTCGACCGGAGAGATGACTTGTTGGGGATGGAACGCGCACGGAGAGCTCGGCGATGGCACGACGACGGCGAGCACGATCCCGGTGATGGCAAGCGGAATCAGTGACGCCGCTCAAGTCGCGGCGGGAGGCTATGTCAGCTGCGTTCTCCATTCGGACGGAACGATTTCATGTTGGGGATACGGCAGCAGCGGGGGGCTCGGAAACGGCTCCAGTGTTAATTCATTAACCCCGGTGACAGTCTCGGGAATCACGAACGCGACCCAAATTGCGATTTCGTTTGATTCCGCTACGGCCTGTGCGGTACTTGCCACGGGCGAAGTCAGTTGCTGGGGCTACGGTCCGAACGGTCAACTCGGAAACGGCGTCATGAGTTCATCCAACACTCCGGTCATGGTCACCGGGATTGCGAATGCCAAGAAGGTCGCGTTGGGTTTGGATTTTTCATGCGCATTGTTGAACGATGGTACGGTTTCTTGTTGGGGTCAAGATAAATACAACCAGCTCGGCGATCGGGCGGGCACCGATGTGTCGCTCCCACTTCAAGCGGGAGTTTCGGGCGCTCAGGACATCGGCTTGGGTTACAATCACAGCTGTGCAGTATTGAGCGGCGGTGGCATTTCGTGCTGGGGAAACAACGCTTCGGGACAGTTCGGGAACGGTAGCACGAACAATATCACCACTCCGGTCGTCGTTTCGTCGGTGAATGTTTCCGACGTCATTCAAATCGACGGAGGTTCTTCTTATACTTGTGTTCTTCACTCGACGGGTAAGATTCAATGCTGGGGAGCCAACAACTACGGCACTTTGGGGAATGGCACCACCGATACCAGCTACCAGCCGAGCGAAGTCGATGGGATCAGCGATGCGGTTCAAATCTCGGTTCGCGACCTCCACGCCTGCGCCGTCCTTTCGAGCGGCGCGATGAAGTGTTGGGGACGCGCCAACTACGGCGCCCTCGGAAACGGTGAAAACGCGGGTACCATCCATTCGACTGCGGTCGATGTGACGGGCATGACGGATGCGACCCAGGTTTCGGTGAGTTATCCCTCGACTTGCGCGGTTCGTTCTACCGGCGCCGTGATGTGCTGGGGTGACAGTACCTACGGACAAGCGGGCAACGGCACGGGCGGACAGAAATCCACTCCGGTCGCGGTGACCGGAATTTCAGATGCCGTTCAAGTCGTGAATGGCCAATACAGCGCCTGCGCACTTCACTCGACGGGCGAGGTCTCGTGTTGGGGCGATAACCAATACGGCCAGCTCGGAAACGGATCGGCGGTCACGAAATCGACGACCCCGGTGACGGTGACCGGAATTTCAACGGCGGTGAAGCTCACTCGAGGTAGCACGAGCTATTGCGCGATTCTGATGTCGGGTGATGTGCAATGCTGGGGGAACAACTCCTTCGGGCGTTTCGGTGACGGCACGACCACTAGCTCCTCAACTCCCGTGACGGTGAGTGCCTTGAGTGGATTCACGACCTTTGAACTGGGCGGCGCTTACGGCTGCGGAATTCGCGCGAACGGAACCTTGGCCTGTTGGGGTTCCAACAGTTCCGGACAACTCGGCATCGGTTCGATCGAGAATTCGTCGACTCCAGTGACCGTCAGCGGGCTTTCGAACGTGACTCAAATCGGAGCAGGTTCGGATGCGACTTGCGCCATCGCCTCGGGGAAACTCCATTGCTGGGGTGCCGATTCGAGCGGTCAGGTCGGGGTTGAGCAAGTGCCACCGAACGGCATCGTGGTCCTCAATTAAAAATCTGCATGCTCGTTCAAAAGAACGACCAGCTCACTCGTTTGAGTGTCGATCAGGGCGGCGTCCATGTCGTCCGAATGGTGGATGAACCTTCCGGTGACGAGCCCCGTGAGCGCGCTCCCCGCGTGAATGACCTCGGGTGCGCCGAGTTTGCCGTTACCCAGATGAGGGTAAAAAATCAAATCGCCGGTGACCGCACTTTGGGTCAGCAGTTCCGACTGAGGCTGGCCGCGCAAATGGCTCGTGCCGAACCCGCTGCCCGGGCCTTCCGGAACCGAGTACTCATCACTCGTCCGAAAATGCCCGGTGCGGTCGTTGTGAAAAATTCGAAACGTGTTGCGAGTCGAGCTTCCGATGACCAGATCGTTGAACCCTGTGCCTTGCAGATCGATCGTGCCCAGGTTGTCGGCCACTTCAGGGGCCGCGTAAACGGTGCGCTCGTAATTCGATCCCTTTTTCAAAAATACGCTGAACGACGAGCTTGCCGCGCTGACCACCGCATAGCTGATTTGCCCGTCGTCGGTGAACGTGTCGGCCAAAAACTGTGAGGGAGCGCCCGGAACGGCGAGGTCTCGCTCGTGAACGAATCGGCCGTTGCCGTGATTGAACCAAAGCTGAAGTGCCGACGGAGCATCCGACAGAACGGCGAGGTAAGGCGTCGATGAGGTTTCAGAATGCGGGGCGCTTTGCGCGCCGATGGGGCTGGCTCCGACGGGGAAGTCGTGACGGACAAAATTTCCGTGTCCATCGCCCGTGAATAGCGAAAGCATCGAAGCATTTTGGCAGGTGACGAGGATGTCGCTGTGACCGCTTCCGGTTAAGGGCTCGGCGCTCACCGAGTCGCCGCCCGGGCACGAGTCGAGTTCCGAGAATTCCTCGAAGGTTCCGTCACCGCGATTCCGGTACAGGCTCAAGGTCGAAGAGCCCGCATTGGCGATGACGAGATCATCGATGCCTCGGTCAAACAGATCGATCGGCGCAATCGCGCTCGGGGCAAGGCCGGGTAAGGGATAACGATAGAGGTGAAACCGCGCCGAGTGTGAAGCCACCCGAAAATGGGTCGCCGGCAGGTTCACCGAATCGGTCGAGGCGTTGGGGCCGCAAGCCGAGAGCATTCCCGCAAGGAATAGACTGACGACCGACCTATTTCGAAGCGCTTTCATCGTCGCCTCGTTACTGGGAACATCCCGGGCTATAACCCACGGGCAAACGGCTCGGAATATCGCAGTTGTAGTCTTCAGACTCAGACCCGGTCGAGGTGTATTCGTAGGCGACCTTGGTGTCGGTCACGGTCGTACTTCCGGCCAGCATGAGCGATCCATCGACCATCACGCGGTAGATCTGCCCTTTACGAATGCTTTCGACTTCTTGCCGATAAATAATGGACGAGCATAGAATGCAGTTCGTGAAATGGATTTCGGATCCTTGCGACACTTCAGTGCCGTTCACGGTCGTGCGTTCGGCGCCGAACGAAAGGCTCACGATGCTGATCGGGATCGAAACGCCGCCGCTGAAGTCGACGTCGGTTTCGCGACTTTGCGTAATCGAATCGTTAAAGACGATTTCTTGGGTCGTGCGCGTGCGGTTTTGATAGCAGCCCGATGCCCGTTCCGGGGCGTGATAGATCAGGCATTCGCCCGAGTCCGGCACGACGTCGCTCGGCTGATATTGATCGTAAATCGTCAGGGTAAAGGGAACGCGAAGCAGATCCGCGCCAGAGGCAGAGTCAGAGTTGGAGGAGCTGAGAACGAGTTCGTAATTGATTCGCGCGAAGCCGGCCGCCCGTTGATCTTTCGTGAGCTTGGGCGTGTAGAACCCTCCTAAGTCGAAAACGTTTGCGTTCTTTCCGGCTGCATCCACGCGGGTCGTCCGAAGCACGTCGCCTGCCTGCATGAGTTTGAGGGTTCCGGTTTGATCGGCGAGAGGAAGCTTCACTTTCATTCGAAGATAAGTCGACTCTAAGGTGCGTTGAAAGCGGGGCAGTGACACGGTTTTTTCGGCAATCGCGGGCAGTCCGTTTCGCGCGCGGGTCGCCGGAGTCGTGACGAGAATCTCCATCCCTTGCGGAAGCTTCATCGCCGGAGCGTCCGGGTTCAGGGCCGGTTGCGGTGTGGTGCGAGTTTCAGTCGTTCGTACCGCCGATTGCGGCTCTTGGGTTTGGGAAGTGCCGTCGTTTCCGCAGGCAGTGATGAAGAGCAATGGCAAAATAAGAATGGCCGAACGAAAAATGGTGATCATAGAATTCCCCCCTGGCAATAGGGTTGAATTATCCGACCCGGGACGGAAAAGCAAAAAATATTTGCAAATTATTTGCATTTGATGAGAGTGTACGAACTCCAATCAAAAGGGGGGGCGAATGTCCAGATTCAAATTATTTTCAGGGATTGCCGTTTTATCCCTGTGTTTTCAATCGTTTTGGATCGTCTCGGCCTTTGCCGAAGATCCTTTTGATATTGACTTGAGCGCGACGGACGCCAAGACCAACGTCGTTCAAAACCCCAATCCCGACATCAGCTTTGTTGCCGATTTCTTAGCGGGCAACCACGCAGCTTTGTATCAGGTGGGCGACGCCATCCACCGGCCGGTGTACCTGCGCGAGATCGAGATCGACGGCGTCGGATATGTTTCTCCGTACGCGAAGGGAACCTTCGTGGTTTCATTCGGCGAAGACGGCGATATGGACGTCGAAGAGGCAAACACCGATATTTTCGAACTCCCGGCCTCGTTCGATCTGAAGCTCGGCAAGATGCTGGTCGATACCGACACCTTGAACCCGCTTCATCAGCACGCGATCCCGTTCGTCGATCGCCCACTGGTATTGCAGCATCTGTTCGGCGAAGAAGGATTCAAAACCGTCGGAGCGAATCTTTCGTGGATCGTCCCGAACCCGTGGGATCATTATATCTTTTTGAGCGGTACCTACGGCGTGAACAACAACGACGATGCCAACACGACTGCGCTTTACGGCGGCGACAAAAAAAGCATGGTGACGAACCTTCACCTGATGAGTTCGTGGGATCTGAACGATAAGACTTATCTGAATGTGAATGCCTCGGGCGTGTTTGCTCCGCTTTCGGACGGAAGCCTGACCCGGATCTACCTCGCTGACTTTTTGGTGCGGTACGCACCCAATCCCTACTCAGATGCAGTGACGTTTTTGAACGGGGTGAGCTTCAGTCATGAGAACCCTTTCCAGAGCGGGGCTTTCGATAGTTACGGATTTTACGACTACCTGGGATGGCAGTTTTCGCCGCGCTGGCGGGCCGGCATTCGTTACGATCAGACGCACGATCCGGTCGCGAACACGAACTATCCGGGCAACGAAAAGGAGTACTCGGCGATTTTAAGTTTTTATCCGACCGAGACGAACTACCTTCGGGTGCAGTACGCGCGGCACGAGCTGCCGGGCTCGAACCTCTGGGAAAACAAAATTTGGTTGCAGCTCGATTTTACCGTGGGGCCGCACCAGCCTCACATGGCTTTATAAAATTCGAATCGATAGAAAGGATATTATGAAACACCTGATTTTCTCTCTCGTTGCAGGCCTGAGCTTGGCGGTCGCACCGACCGCGTCTTATGCCAAAATTGAAGTCATTACCTCGATCACGCCGTTGAAATCCATTACTGAAAGCATCGGCGGCGATCTCGTCGACGTGAAAAGCATCGGGCGCGGCACCGAAGATCCGCACTTTGTCGAGGTTCGTCCGAGCTTCATCATGACGATCGCCAAGGCCAAGATGTACGTCAGCATCGGCATGCAGCTCGATTACTGGGCCAAGCCTTTGATCGAGAATTCGCGCAACCCCGATATCCTGACCGTGTACGCGAACCCCGGCATTCACGTGTTGGGCCTTCCGAGCGTGCGGGTGACCGCTCAGCTCGGCGACGTTCACCCCGAGGGGAACCCGCATTACTGGCTCGATCCGTACAATGTGCCGACCATGGTGAAGAACATCCTGGCCGGGCTTGTTCAGGTTGATCCTCCGCATGCCCAGGATTACCAGAAAAACGCCAAGGCGTTTTTGGCGCAGCTCAAGAAGGCTGATCAGGACTGGCAAAAACGGCTGAAGCCCTATGCCGGAACGAAGATCGTCACCTTCCACGAGAGCTGGGATTACTTCGCGAAGCATTTTCATTTCGTCGTCGAAGGTCAAGTCGAGCCGAAGCCCGGCATTCCGCCGTCCGGTGCGCATACCGAAGAGATCATTCAGCTCGTGAAGCGCGATCACATTCCTTTGATCATTCAAGAGCCTTATTATCCGTCGGCGCATCCCGATCTGATTGCGAAGAAAACCGGGGCCAAGGTGTTGAAGCTTCCGCAGTTGTGCGAGGGGGGTCCCGGCACCGAGACTTACCTTAAGCTTTTGGAGTACAACGTGAGCCACCTCGAAAAAGCACTCAAAGATCAAGGAAAGGCCTCAAAATGATCCGCTTCGAGAACCTCGACCTGGGATACGGCAAGCGCGTGGTGCTGAAGGGCGTGAACGGCGAGATCCGTCGTGGGAATTTCTTGGGCATCGTGGGCCCGAACGGGTCGGGAAAGACGACCTTGCTGAAAACCATTTTGGGTTGGATCAAGCCGCTTTCGGGACAGTTGCAATCGGATTCGAGCTTGCGCTACGGGTATGTTCCGCAGCGGAACGTGATCGACGCATTGTATCCGCTGACAGCGCTTGAGATCGTGTTGATGGGGCTTTACGGAGCGAAGTCGGCGTGGAAGCGAGTCTCGGACGCCGATCGCAAAGAGGCCTTCGAGGCGCTTCAAAAAGTAGGATTGGGCGAGAAGGCGGCCCTCTTATTTCACGAACTGTCGGGGGGCCAGCAGCAGCGCGTGTTGCTTGCGCGCGCGATCGTCTCGCGGCCCGACGTGCTGATTTTGGACGAGCCTACGAACGGGATGGACCTCGTGAGCGAGGCCTCGGTGATGGAGACCGTGCGCACGATTCATGAATCGGGGATGACGGTGATCATCGTCACGCACTTACTGCACGTCGTGGCCCAGTATGCGACCGAACTTGGGTTGATTAAAGAAGACCGCATCGAATTCGGAACGACCAGCGAGCTACTCACGTCCGAGCACCTGACGGAGCTGTATCGCACGAAGATCGCGGTGACGTCCGTACAAGGAAAAACGGTGGTGATGGCGTTATGAGTTTTCTGCACACACTCGGTTTGGATTGGCTGAAAATCGATTTCATGCAAAAGGCGCTTTTGGGCTCGGTGCTGGTGAGCATCGCCTCAGGGTTGCTGGGCTTGTTCGTCGTTTTGAAGCGAATTATCTTCATCAGCATGTCGCTCGCCGAAGTGTCGTCGGCTGCGGTGGCGCTCGCGTTTCTGCTCGGGACGAATCCGTCGGTCACGGGCGTGGTGATTACCTTGCTTGCGACGTTCTTTCTTGCATTAGCGAGTCGGCGTACGAGTCGTTTTCCGCCCGAGGCGGTGATTGCGATTGCATATTTACTGGCGTCGTCCTCGGCGATCTTGATGATCGCGAAGAACCCGGCGGGCGAGGTCGATCTGATGAACGTGCTGTTCGGGAACATCCTGACGGTGAACGATCAGCAGCTGTGGCAGTCGTTTTTCGTGTCGATCCCGGCCGTGGCGGCGATTTTATTTTTCTTCCGCTTTTTTCTGTTCACCTCGTTCGACCCCGAGATGGCGTCGACGAGCGGGGTTTCGACCCCGTTTTGGCAGGGGCTTTTTTATCTGATGTTGGGGGCCGTGATCGTCGTCGGCATCCGCATGAGCGGGGCCTTGCTCACGTTCGCTTATCTGGTGATTCCTGCATATTGCGGATTACGCTTCAGCCGAAACCTCAAAAAAACGGTGGCGTGGAGCCTTTTGATCGGCCCCATCGCCACCTTTTTAGGACTTTGGGTTTCCTTCGCGAAGGATCTTCCGACCGGACCGTCAGTGACGGCCGTTCTCGTGATCTTCGCGTTGATCAGTCTTTACTTCCGCAAAGGCTGATAGTTCAAGCGAGCCGGGATCTTCCGCTGCCAGTTGATGTGTTCCATGGCGCGGCTGTTCCAGTGAGTCAATCCCGATGCCTTCCGGACTTTCGCACGGATCACATTCGTTTTGGAGGTGCGAACTGAGATTCCGCCCAGGATCTTGTCTTTCGCGCGGAACGCGATGACGCCTTTGACTTTGCTCGATCCTTTACTGGACTGGGTTCTCACCGCAGCGCTTGCCGTGATCTTGGCGTTCGATTTGGCCGCGATCGACGCGATTTTACTCGCGACGGCTTTCTGAACGGAGGCAACGCCTTTCTGATAACCCGTCGATTTCTTGTAAGCGCGTTTCACGGTGTTGGCCGGACGCTGCTCGGTAGACGAGTAGTACTGGGCGAGATCGGCGCATCCGTCGGCTTGTCCGTCGTCGTAGCCGTAATCGTAACCGTTGTCGTAAGAGTCGTTGTAACCGGCGCTGTCGCCTGCGTCCCATCCCGAGTAATACGAACTGTTGTACGCGCTATCATAGGCGGAGTTATAGGCAGAGTTGTACGCCGGGCCGTAAGCCGCGTTGTAAACGTCTTTGTAGCCTTGAGCTTGGCCGTCGGCATAACCTTTGGCCTGTCCGTCGGCATAACCTTGAGCGACACCGTTATTGTAGCTCGTCTGATCGTTTTTGTAATCGCTGTAGCCTTTTTGGTAATCGACGTTGTTGGTTTTTCCGTCGTTGTAACCCGAGTTATAGCTGCCTTGCGCATCGCGGGCTTGGTCGTAGCCCAGTTGTTTGCAAGCATCCGGGAACTCGGATTTTTTCACCTTGGCTGCCATGATCGAGTTCACCATCGATTCGTCCGAATCGTCGGTTAAACCGCAGCTGTCGGCGTCGGTATCTTCGTATCCGGCATAATAGCCGTCGTCGTAACCGTCGTCGTAGCCATCGTCCGATCCGGCGCTGTAGCCATCGCTGTAGCCGTCGTCATAGCCGTCCGAAGCGCCGTCGGATTGCCCGTCGTACGATCCGTTACTGAGTCCGTCATGGGTTCCGTTCGGGGCTGCATTCGGATCGTGTGACCCTTGGGTGTAACCGAGCGGATATTGCTCGTTGTAGCCTTTGTCGTAACCTTGGTTGGAGTGATAGCCGAAGTCGTAGGAGTCTTGTTTTGCGTCGGCTTCGCCATTGTCGTAACCTAAGGCGCCCCCATCCGAAAGGCCACGGTTATAGTCGGCCTGGTTATCGCTTTTGGCGTTGGTTTGTCCTTGCAGGTATTCGGCGTTGGCGTCCGAGGTACAGCTTGCGGTAGTGACTTCTTTTTTACAGCCTTGTCCGATTCCGACGATCAAGGCGAGGGCTAACATCAGTTTTAAACTTTTCATGTTACTTCACCTTTCCCGAATTCAGCGACTGACGATAGCCATGCAGTGCGGTTTTGGTTTTCGTCAGCTGCGAGTTCAGCAGGCGGAACGAGTAGTGGGACGAATAATTCTGAGCGCGATCCAATTCGGCGAAGACGTCGCAGCCATAATGGGCTGGGATCAGGCTGCCAGTATAAAACGCCTCGGCGTTGAGGTCGTCACGGATGCCGTTGATCTGGGCCGTGGCCTCGTCGCCGCGTTGTTTGAACGATTTTTTGGCGTTTTGGTTATTCCACAAAATCCCGTCGATCCGGGTTTCGTAATCCAGCAGCAGCTTCGATAATTCGGGCGCCGTGGCCAGATGGGTGGTAATCAGATTCGACATGAGGTCGCGACAAGTCGCATGCGCGGAGGGGGCGGCAAGGCCCAGCAGCAAAAGCAATGAAGTGATTTTCATCACGTTCTCCTTAGGTTGATGATGGTGTGGCGATCGGGACGGAATTTATCAAGAAACCCTGCCGAAGACAATTCATAAATAACATTTGTGTAAAAAATAACTCAATGAAACTCGTTGAGATGAGCGAGCCCGTTGTCAGAACCCCGGGGCAGTGATACATCCCTCTTCTATGACCGAGCTCGATCGCCTTTCACCCAACCCGATGCTGCTGGCCCCGATGGTCGGCCTGACCCATTACGCGGTTCGAAAGGGCGTACAGAGCTTTTTGCCGGAGGGCAATCGAGCGCTCTGGCCGACCGAGATGCTGAATTCGAGGCGGATTCCATCCGAGCACGTGAACGAGCATCCCGAGACTTATTTTTACGATCATGAGGCAGGGTTATGTCCGCAGCTTTTGGCCAACGAAGAAGAGTTCATCCGCCTGGCCGTTCCGCGATTGGAATCCTGGGGAGCGAGCGCGATCGATATCAACATGGGTTGCCCCGTAAAAAAGGCACTCCGGCACAATTACGGTGTGGCCCTGATGGGTGACCCGGAATACGCGTCCGAGATCGTGCGTTGGACGGTTCGGCATGCCACGGTTCCCGTCTCGGTGAAGCTTCGGGCCGGAAGTGAAAAGAGTGACTTTGCCTATCTGGAGCGTTTCATCGGCGGCCTATTCGATGCGGGCGCCTCATGGATCACCCTGCATCCGCGCACGGCCGAACAAAAACGGCGAGGCGATGCTGACTGGAACGTGATTGCGCGTTTGAAACGGGTGTTTTCAAAACCGATCGTCGGAAACGGCGACGTTCAATGCTATGAAGACGCGCGCGCGATGCTCGAAGAAACCGGCTGCGACCGGGTGATGATCGGACGGGCGATGATGGCGAAGCCTTGGCTGATCCGAAACGAGCCCGAACCCGATGCCGAGACGCAGGGCGAATGGTACGGGCAGTTTTTAAAGACCGTGCTAGCCGAGTGCGTTCGGTATTACTCCGAGAAAGACGGGCGGCGGCGCATTCTGTTTTTGATCACCCAAGCCAAGCCTTGGATCGAATACGGCGAGTACCTGCATGGCCGCTTGCAATCGGCGCAGAATTACGAAGAGATGGGGGCCGCGTTGGAAAAGTTCTTTTCTCAGAAGCAGCGGATCGTGAAGCGCACCTTATTGCGAACCTGAAGCGCACCCAGTTACGAACTTGAAGCCGATCTCTGGTATACTGGAAACATGATCAAGATCAAACGCGCTTATGAACCGGAAAAACGAACCGATGGCTATCGCGTCCTCATCGACCGCCTGTGGCCCCGGGGAGTGAAAAAGACCGACCTGAAACTCGACGATTGGCTCAAAGACCTGGCCCCGAGTAATGAGATTCGAAAGGCGTTCGGGCACGAGCCTTCGAAGTGGAAGCAGTTTCGAACCCGCTACCTCGGCGAATTGCGCAAGCCCGAGATGAAAGAAAAGCTGGCCGAGCTGGCCCATTTGGCGAAGCGAAAGACCGTGACCCTGGTTTACGCCGCCAAGGACGAAGAGCATAACAATGCGGTCGTTTTAAAAGAGCTTCTCGATCGTCGGTAAATGCAAAAAAAAACGGGCCCTCATTTTCATGAGGACCCGTCGATTGAAGGTTGAAGCTGAAACTTAGTAAGTACAGCCGAACGGTCCGTATCCCATTCCGTAAGGGCAGCCGTTTTGCGGCAAGCATCCGTAAGCTTGGGTCATGATATAACCGTTTTGGCAGGTATTGTAGTTGTAACCGGTTCCGTAATAGCCGTTGCCGTAGTAACCGGTATTGTAACCCGTATTATATCCGGTGTTGTAGCCGTTATAACCAGTATTGTAACCATTGTAGCCGGTATTTTGCATGGCGGGCACGCAAGAGTTCATCTGCGGTGACCACGCGGTATTGCCGCTACATCCGTTAATGTTGGTTTGCAAACATCCGTATTGAGTGTACAGCTGGCCGGCGGCGCAGTTTCCGCCGTAAACGTTTTGGCTTTGCACACACACATTATTACTGCCCATCACTTGTCCGGCAGGACAGTTATTGGTTCCGCAGGCGGTGAGCATGATCGCTGCCAACAGGCTTGCTCCACTCAGGGCTTTAAAAATCATCGTTTTCATATCAAACACTCTCTTTCCATAATTCAATTTGGAAGCTTATAGAGCAAGGGGTATGCCAGCTCGAAAACATCGGTATGAGAGCTGACCCTGAAAATGACTTAGAAATTGTATAAAATTTAGACACGTGTAAACTGCTTTCCATGATTCACTTTACGAACGTTTCTAAGCAGTACGGCGAGCAGGTGCTTTACCGGAATGCGAGCTTTCAAGTCCGCCCGGGCGACAAGGTGGGCCTCGTGGGCCCGAATGGGGCCGGAAAATCCACTGTTTTTCGGATCATCGCCGGAGAAGAGGGCACCGACGGCGGAAATGTCACGTTTTCAGACAAGCTCGTGATCGGCTATTTCTCGCAGAACGTGGCCGAGATGAAGGGCCGTTCGGTCATCGAAGAAGTCTTAGCCGGGGTCGGGCGGATCTCAGAGCTGGCGAAGAAGATCGCCGAGTGCGAGCGCAAGCTTCAGGGCCTGGACGGCGAACTCTCCGACGACGAGATGATGTCGGTCGTGGAAAAATACGGCGAGTATCAGCTCGAATTCGAAGCCCGCGACGGGTACACGCTCGAAGCGCGGGTGAAAGAGATTCTGACCGGGCTTGGAATCGGGCCCGACGATTTTCACCGTCCGGTCGAAGCGTTCAGCGGTGGTTGGAAGATGCGCATCGAGCTGGCAAAGATTCTGGCGCTGAAGCCGGATGTCCTTTTAATGGACGAGCCCACGAACCACCTCGACATGGAATCGATCATTTGGCTTGAGGAGTGGCTGCAAAGCTATTCGGGTGCGCTCGTGATGACGAGCCACGATCGCGAATTCATGAACCGGGTCGTGAACCGGATCATCGAAGTGGCGAACAAGACGATTACGAACTATTCCGGCGATTACGACTTTTATGTGCGCGAGCGGCAGGTTCGTTTAGAACAGCTGCTCTCGTCGGCGAAGAAGCAACAAGACATGCTCGCCAAAGAAGAGGAGTTCATCGCGCGTTTCGCCGCCCGCGCCTCGCACGCGGCCCAGGTGCAATCGCGGGTGAAGAAGCTTGAAAAAATCGAGCGCATCGAGATCCCGGCCGAAGAGCGGACGATGAACTTTGAATTTCCCAATCCGCCCCGAAGCGGAAACGAGGTCGTCAAGTTCGCAAACCTGAAAAAGATCTATCTGAAAGAAAACGGCTCCGAGAAACTGGTGTTTGAAAACCTGCGCGGGCAGATTCAGCGCCTCGATAAAGTAGCCGTCGTCGGCGTGAACGGAGCGGGGAAGTCGACCTTGCTCAAAATCATGGCCGACGCGGTCGAACCGACCGAGGGCAATTGCACGATCGGCGCAAGCGTGCGCATCGGTTATTTCAGTCAAAGCGCGCTCGACGTGCTTGACCCGAAGAAGACGATTTTCGAAGAGATCTCGGATCGGATTCCCGAAGCCACCATCGGATATGTGCGCAACCTATTGGGTGCCTTCAACTTCAGCGGCGACGAGGTCGAGAAAAAAATCGGCATCCTCTCGGGCGGCGAAAAGTCGCGCGTGGTGCTCGCCACGATTCTGGCCACTCCGGTGAATTTTCTGATCTTGGACGAGCCGACCAATCACTTGGATATCAAATCGCGCGAAGTTTTACTCAAAGCCTTGCAAGACTTCGAGGGAACCGTCGTCATGGTCAGCCACGATCGGCATTTTTTAAAGGCGCTCGCGACCCGGGTCTTCGAGATTGATCACGGATCGCTGATGCCGTACGAAGGGAACTTCGATTATTACCTATCGAAGACCACGCGCTTGGCGCACTAATGGGTGTCTGACTACTTTTTGATGCCCGTTGCGTTAAAAAGGGATGAGGAAGATTAATTGTTAAATAGTAATTGAATAAGAAAAGGGGCCGTGCTACCTTGCGGGCTATATGCGCCAGAAATCGGATTAGTCATGAATCGTTGTTTGTTGTCCCTGCTCTGTTCCTGCTTTCTGCTCGGCCTGAGTGCCTGTCACAAAGAGTTTGTTGCTAACCCCCAACCCCCTGCAGCCGATGAAGCCAATAATGTTTGTGTGATGTCGGTCTACCTCGGGACGAATGAGCGCTCCCCCAGATGTGAATCCAGCGCTTTCACCGATGTAGATGGACAAAATGCTGTCACGAAATTAGAAGACGCTCTCATCCGAGGAACCGACGGCGAAAAATACGCAGTTCTGGACGGTGGGTATCAGCTTTATAATCATACCACTTGTCACGTATCAGAAGGTTCCGATCTTGATGAGTTTTACGGTACGTACGGCCTACTGGCTTGGGTAAAATACGACTGCCGTGGAGCGGGTGTGAATACCGTCGTCTTCGGACCTTATCTCACGACTTCGCTCGATCAAAAAACGGATGAATTGAAAGCGCAAGTGCTGGCGAGTAATCCCGGTTATGAAATTGCTTACATCGGTTACGAGCAGGTTTCAGGAACGAATTTGTCTTACATCGAGTTCTACATTTATCAACCGAGTGCGGTCGTCAATGCCGAAGCGGCAACAACCCAACAAGCGGTGATTCAGGCTTTGAAAGAGGCGAAGACTTTCAATCGAATGACGTTCAACCCGAATCGTAGCTTGAGCGATACGTTGACAGTGGCCACTCACTTGGTACCGGGATCGGCCAATAGTGCCTCGGTTCAATTTGCGCACCAAATGTTGGATGTGCAATCGCAGATGCTGAAAAGCACTCAAAGTCTGCTTGATTTGCAAAAATTATCGACGATGAAGGGTTCGACGAATATGCTCCCTGCTTCTCAGCGGGTTCCTCTTCCAGCCGTTCAATAAAAAGTTCGATTGTTTGATCAAGATCAACGCCGCCGGTACGATCCATGCTCTGGGTTTGATCGGCGGCTTTTTTTTTGTCGATTCCTTGAGGACGCTGCAAACTTGAACCATGCTTGAGTGATGCGGAAATGCAATCTTTTTACATAATCAACATTTATAAAAAACACCTTTATTTCGGCCCCGAACGCTTGAGAAAAGAGGTAGAAGCGTCGATCATTAAATTGTGGACGAAATATTTACTTATGCCCGAAGCCTTATTTTAGCGGTATTTTTGCTTTCGGCGTGTAACCCCTTGAGCGAAGGTCTTCCGAGTTCGGTGGTCGAAAGCGGATTCCATCCCGGATACGTTTCGCGTACCCTGAGCCTCGACGATCTCGGGCCGCTTTTTCGGGGCGGAGAAACCGTTCGACTCGTATTCGAACTTCCTGCCGAGATCGCATCGGCACGATTGGAATTTACCGAAGATGGTGAGCATTACTCGTTGATCTCGAATTTGAATGCGTTCGCTACTTCGTATGATTGGACGATGCCTTCGGTCGATACGGTGTTGGGACAAATTCGCTTAACGGCCGTCCGTCAAGATGGAATCGAATCCAGTCAAGAGAGCTCCGTTTTTACAATCGATGCGACCGCACCCGGTGCGCCTTCGATCACGTTGGCGTCTTCGAGTGTGACTCATGATCGCAACGGCGCTCTGAGCATTGCTTCGTGCGGTGATCGTGCTCAGATCGCAGTGTCAGAGAGTGCCGTTTCGCCCGAACTGAATTCACCCCTCTGGCAAACTTGCGATACCGCATCGGGCGCGATTCTTTTTCTACTATCGGACGGCGATGGTAATAAAACCCTCTCTGCTTATGCCAAGGACGCAGCCGGAAATCGCTCGTCGGCCAGCACGGTTTCCGTTCTCCTTGATCGTACTCCGCCGACGCTATCTCTGACGTCATTCGATGGAGGTGATTTAGTGTCGGGGCAAAACGATCAAACGATCCATTGGACGGCGTCGGACTCCGGTTCTGGGCTCGCAGCCAACAGCGCCGTGATCGAACTTTCGTCGGATGGTGGTTCGAGTTTTACCGCCGTTGCGTCGGCTCAAAATGTCGGCGGAAGCTACTCATGGTCGCCTGGAGTTTTGAACGGAACCCAGTATCGTATTCGGGTGAGTGTGGCCGATCAGGCGGGAAATACGGCGAGTGCCTCGTCCGCCTCGGATTTCACGATCGATTCGAGCGCTCCGACGATCACTGCCGGATCGCTGAAGTTGAACGGCCAGACCGGGGGTCTGAGTGTGACGAATAACACCGTTGCCGTCTCGTTGGATGCCGAAGATACGACCACAAAGATTACTTATTTTTGCCTGAAATATGGATCGACACTTCAGCCCGATGTGAGTGACAACTGCTGGCATTCCGTGAGCGAACCCGGAATCGACCTGACTCCGGCGAAGACTTTGCATCTTGCGGCTTATCCCTTCACCTTGGGGTTTGCGTCGGGGGTTTACACCGTTTCGGCGTGGGTGAGGGACGAGGTGCAAAACATCTCGTCGGCTTCGACGGCGAACGCGACTTACCTAAAGCCAGATGCCGTGACGATGAGTTCGATCTTGTCGGTCTCGACTGAGTCGCCGAATTTGCCGATTGACGTCGATAACACCAACCTCAGCGCATCGGCACCACTTTACATTAAATGGAAGAGCGATATTCCGTCCGGCAACTCGATTCAGAGCATCCGCATCGAATACCTGACGAGCGAAGTGGATGAGGATTGGACGGATATCGGAGCCAGCGGAATCATCGACGGTTCGAACGGATGTACGCCCGACGGCGGAGGCTCTGCCGATGACGGATTTACCGGTTGCTACTTTTGGCAGGCGCCGACCTCGGGCTACTTTAAGATTCGGATTTTAGTCGAAGATCATTTCGGATCGACCCGGATCGCGACGGCCCAGCCGAACAATACGAGCCCGTTTGAAATTTTGGCCGGAAACTTGGACATGAGCCTCGACGGGGATCCGCGAGGGGTGATTCTTCAGTATGGTACTGCCGATCAATACGGCGAGATCGACAGCCTCGCGGTCGCAAAGACCGGAGTGATTTATTTTCACGACATCGGTCGAGGTGTTTTGAAGTTTGATCCGTCTACGAACTCGTTGAGCGTGCTCTTCCCGCAAACCTCAGCTTCGCCAAAACTTTATTCGGACGAACCCCGGGCGAACGTCGTGTTTAAAAATCCCGCATTCATTGATTTGGACGCGAGTGATCGCCTTTACGTTTTTGATCAGCAGTACATCGACCGTTACGACCCGGTGACCGATTGGGTGACAACCATTGTCGGTGGCGGCACGCAGACCGGAACGACCGTGACGGGCGGAAAAAATCTGAAGATCACTCCGCAAACCCCGTCGCTGAGCGCCTGGTATAGCCAGGTGTTTTCGGCGATGCCGAACGGCGATCTTTTTTTCCGATCGAATTATTCCGGTACTGCTTATACTTTTCCTCAAAACTGGAGCGTCCGGTATTACAAGGCGAGCGAAGACAAAGTGTATACCCTCAAGGCAGACGCTTCGGTCGGAGCATCGTCCTCTGCTGCCGATTTTGATCCGTCAAAATGCTATATGACGAATTTCGCTTATACCTACGACGTCAATACGCTTGCATTCACCCATTTCGAATACCGCCCGTTTCGGTACAGCACCACGATTCCCGATTGTCAGTTAGGCAGTTATGGCGCCGCGACGATTTCATTGGCCGCGCCCTCCAGCATCACGAATGATGCGGGAGTAATGTTGACCAACGCGCAACCGGATCCGTCGAATGAGCCGCCGACGCTCAATTGGCAAGGGCATGTTTATCACTCTTTCACCGGAAAGGATGGAAAAATCTATCTCGTCAACGCGAATAACTCGATGCTTTATCGATATGATCTGGCGTCGAACACCGATACTCAAATTTACGGGAGCGGAACGAAGGGGCTCTGCGACGACGGTACGATCGCCACTCAGTGCGATTCTAAGCTGTCGGATGCGTATGTGACCCGCGAAGGAAGAGTGTACGTCGTCGACCGTGGTCAGATTCGGATGATCGACGAAGACGAAAAAGTGCAAACAATTTTCGGCCAAAGTCCGCTTTACAATAGCGATACCGCATTGACCGCGCGTTTTTCAAAGATCAACAATTTACGATTCCAGCCGATGACGCAAGAATTGGCATTCGCCGATTCGGGTAACCAGCGGATTAAACGGATGACCATCGGAGGAGCCGTCACCGACGTGAGTTCCCTGGGGGGAGCGAATCCGATGTCGATCAATTCGAATCCGAGATCGTGCACCTTCGATTTTTATCCGGGAACGAACGATTTAATTTATTCGGGAATCGGCAGTGGAGTTCAAGTGCAGGTTTTGCATCGGCAGGATGCCTCCACTCAAGTCTGGTCGGCGCTGACCGGATCGGGTTCAGGAACGATCGTCGTCGATGCAGACGGCAAAGTGGGCTCCCAAATTAACTTCCAAGATGGACTGTACGCCAGCAACGGCATTATCGGCTCGGTCCACGATCATTTGCTGATTGATTTTTACGGCTCATCGGGGCCGAGCGGGTACAACCATTTGGTGAAAGCCTATGACCTTCTGGACAGTTTTCGCCAAAGCCACCTGATCGGAATCGCAGGTGCGATTGCGGGAGTCCAGACCTGTAGTGGTGACGGGGTGGATACTACGACGTGCAGTTACGGGACTCAATCCAACAATTATCTTCCTTCAGTCGATTACGATACCGATACGAACGAATATTTGGTTCCGGATCCGACGACCGACAGTATTTTGAGGCTCGGGACGACGAAGTCGACTTGGCTCAGTATCCCGCACGATTTTCGTTCGATCGCTATCGATTACGCCGGCCATCGAGTTTATTACTGTGCAAGCGACGGATCGAACTGGAGAGTCTTCGTCTATGATTCGTCGGCCGAGACGACGACCGAAGCATCGGGCTGGCCGCTCGATTACGATTGCGTCGGAAATTCAATGGCGATCGACGACACGGGCACTTCCCGGCGGTTGATCTTTCCGGTTTCGCTCAAAGGCTCGGGTGCGGTTCAGGCGGTCGGCGCGCTAGGTAATTTGCCATAAATTTTATATAAATATTTATAAAATCAATACCTTACCGTAAAAATTACATGAATTTTTAATAAAATTATTTACATTTTTTGAGTCATGCCTTATTATAGAGATGTAGAGAGGCAAAATATGGCCCATCCCAAAGCATTTGATCATATCAAAGCGGCGCTCACGCCCGGACAAGTGTACCGTCGCGCCGACCTCGCTCATTTCACTTCTAACGTTGATCGCTATCTTGCTCGTCTGGTGAAGGAAGGAAACTTAAAAAAGCTTTCTCAGGGACTGTACGCGGCCCCTAAATCCACTCCGTTTGGGGAAGCCCCGCCTGAAAATGATTCTCTGATCAAAGCATTTTTGAAAGATGATCATTTTGTTGTTTATAGTCCAAGCCAATTTAACTCTCTTGGACTTGGAACGACCCAGCTCTATAATCGCTTGGTTGTTTTTAATCGAAAACGAGTCGGAGAGTTTACATTGGGTGATCGAACTTACTCTTTTTATCGCTGGAGAGAAGCGCCTAAAAAATTGACTCAAGAATTTCTTATCATTGAACTATTGAATCGCATCAATGAACTTGCCGAGAATCGCGAGCAAGTTTTACAACGACTCAAAGAAAAACTTTCTGAATTTAATCCGGGAAAGCTGACTTACGCTGCTCGTCACTACGGTACTCTTTCGGCGCAAAAGCGGCTAAAGGAGTTATTGGGGTGAGTTCCTTGTTTTTGCACGAACATCAAAACTTCAAAGATCTGATTGAAATTGTCGCATCCAAAGAAAGCATTAAAGATCCAAGTCTCGTTGAAAAGGATTACTGGTTGATGCACGTGCTTTGGAGTTTGAAAGAATTAGACTTTCGGTTTCAACTCAAAGGCGGAACGTCTTTATCGAAAGGCTTCGCCTGCATTCATCGGTTCTCGGAAGATATCGATCTTAAAATCGAACCCGATGAAAGATGCGGACTGGACGTTCATTCAGGTAAAAACCACGATGCTGAGAAACACATCAGTTCTCGAAGGAATTATTTCGACTGGATCTGTAACTTTCTGAAAAATAAAATAAATGGAATAGTCGAAGTCATTCGAGACGAAGCCTTTGACGATCAATCGAAATATCGAAGCGGAGGAATTCGATTAAAGTATCAATCGCACTTCACAAACACCCCCGGCTTAAAAGAAGGGGTTTTGCTCGAAGTCGGATTTGCCAAAACCGCGCCGAATCAACCGCGCTTAATCAGTTCCTGGGCCTATGATCACGCTATTGCAGGCAGCGGTATTCCATTCAAAGACAATCGCGCGCAAAATATCTCTTGTTATGAGCCACGGTATACGTTTGTCGAAAAACTTCAAACCGTAATCAGAAAATTCAGACTCTATAAAGAAGGTAAAACGGGTGCGAATTTGCCTGCGAATTTCATTCGTCATTATTATGATCTTTATCAGTTGATCGAACGCAAAGATGTCCAAAACTTTATTGGGACACCTGAGTATTTAAGCTTTAAAAAAGAGCACTTCGGGCGAGAGGATCTTCGAGTTTCGAATAGCGACGCATTTCGACTTTCGAAGCCCGAGGACAAAAAAACTTTTGAAATTGAATATGGACGAAGTGAAAGTCTGTATTTTAAAGGAAGACCCAGTCTCGCGGAAATCCTAACACGACTGAAACGTGATCTTGACCGGCTTTAGTTTAAATCCCCTTTTACCTCAATTCCCTTCAAGAGATCCGAAGGTTTGATTTTGAGTAATTGACAAACTTTAAAGAGAGTGGCGACCGTAAAGTTTTTTCCGGTCTCGATCTTTTGAAGGTGTCGCCATGCCGGCCAGCCGTGTCCTTCGGCCTCTTCCAGAGTCCATCCTTTGCTCAATCGAAGCTGTCGGATCTTTTCGCCTAATTTTCGTAATGATTCATGAGCGGCCGAGTCAATCTTCATCCTAAAGATTTTCTTTAATACGCCCGATAATGAGTATGCCCGATAATAGGTATCTTGCTTATTGAAATAAATTCCTACGAAATCAACGCCTTAATTGCAAAGGCAAATGTTTGAAGGATGTTTAATACGGGAATGGAGCTAGGGGTTAGCCTGAATGAGTCAAAGAAAAGAATTTGATCGAATAAGGAATTGGGTCACGAGCATCGTGATCGGAATTTTAGTTCCGGCGTTCGCGTTTGCTATGCCGATCTATATCGTAAAATTAGGAGACACCCTTTCAGGCATCTTAAAAAATCAGGGTTATCCGTCGATCTACGGAAAGAAGGGGAGCCTTGCAGCGACATTACGTTTGAATCCCGGTATGGTGAGTTCGAACGGAGATTTAATTCATCCTGGTGAAAAAATCGCTCTTCCTGAGCTCAAAACCGTCGAAAAGATGGCCTCAGCGCCGGTTTCGACGGATCGTGATCCGGCTTCCGAGCCTAGCGAAACGGATGAGACGAGCAGCGATTTTTCCGTAGGCTTGGGGATGGATTTCTTTCGCATCGACGCGACCGATCTGAGCAGCGGTAGCAAATCGGTGATTCTTTCGACGCTTTCGCCGTCGATTCAGTTGGGTTGGGTACTGCATTGGAACTCTGAAACCTCTTTTTTGGCCGAGGCCGATTTTGAGCGTTATCAACTTCAAGCGCCTAAAGACGCGACGTTTGATCATCTGAACGGAGTCAGAGGCGGTTTTTCTTTCGGCGTTGCTCAGAGATTTTTTGATCGATTTGAGAGCACTTTCAGTTTCGGGTTACGGGAACGGCTTTTTTTTCATGCTTCGAGTCTGACCGAACTCGCCGTGGATCAGCAGATGATCGCCTCACCGATGATTTCACTTCGATACGCCGTTTTTTCAAAACCGAACGCCGAGGTCGGGGTGAGGGGAAGCGCAGGCTGGTTAATGCCAGCTTCAAATTCTTACTATGACGTCAAATCAGGCATTCACGGAGCGCTGGGGGTTTACCTGAATCGCACGCCGAAGGAATCAAAACATGCGATTGAATGTTCTTTGGATTACGTGATCGATTCTCAAGACACTTCGCTTATGAACGAAACCGAGAAAAAATTCATCTTCAACCTGACTTACCGTTTCGAGGAATGATTCAAACATGAAAATTTTATTCATTTTACTGACGGCGGCGCTGGGCTTATCGGCTTGTAATCCTTTAAGTGGTCAGTTGGATCAATCGGTCGTGGATCAGGGGTTTCATCCCGGCTATGTGCAAACCGAAGCCGAGCTTCAGGCCTTACCAATTTTGCTTCGCGGCGGTCAGGTCCTCGCCTTGTCTTTTACGCTTCCGAGCGAGATGAGTTCTGCGCGTCTTGAGTACTCCCTCGATAACGGCCTTCATTACAACCTACTGAGTTCGCTCTCCAGCTATCAAACTTCGTATCTTTGGAATGTTCCGACCTCGGATACCGTCCTGGGTCGCATTCGTCTGATCTCGACCGTCAATGGAATTGAAAAAACGCTGGAAAGCGATTTGTTCTCGATCGATGCCACGGTTCCTGGGGCACCCTCGGCCACCTTGCAATCCGCATCTCAAAGTAATAGCGCTAGTGTCGCACTGACGATCGCAGATTGTAGCGATCGTCAGGGAATTTTTGTTTCTGAAAGCACAACGCCTCCCTCTGCTACAGCGGCGGGCTGGGTGACTTGTCAGACGACTGCGGGTGCCATTCATTACTCGGTCGCGAGTGCTGACGGTGCAAAAACGCTTTATGTTTATGCGAAGGATGAGGCGGGGAACATTTCGACTTCATCGAGCGTGAATGTCACCATCGATCGCACGGCACCGATATTAACTTGGGTGACGGCTCCGGCGATGGTCTCCATATTAAAGGGAAGCAATTCTTATTCATTGAGTTGGACCGCAAGTGACGCGACGACGAGTATTCAGTCGCTCAAGCTTTATTATGCTGAGGATGGATCGTCTTACGACGCCGGGACTTCGCTTTCGACTTCAGCCACGAGCCTCAGCTGGACGATTCCCAGCCATGACACTTCGACCGCAAAGCTAAAACTCGTGGCGGTCGATACGGTCGGAAACACTCAAAGCATCGTTGCAGGCCCATTTACGATTGATTCGAGCTTGCCTACGGTCAGCATCACCGATCTGAGCGGCCCGTATCGGGGTGGAACGAGTGTGAATGTCAGCCTTTCCGCGAGCGATACGCTTTCGGGCTTAAACACGTTTAAACTTCAGTATGCCTCAAACGGAACGACCTTTGCGGATGTGGCCACCTTATCGACTTCAGCAACGAGCTATTCTTGGACGATTCCAAGCGACAATACTACGACTGCAAAATTAAAAGTAATCGCCGTCGACGTGGCCGGAAACGAGAGTACGGCGAGCACCAGTGCTTTCACCATTGACAGCACTGCGCCTTCTGCGCCGAGCATCACTCTCGCCAGTGCTAACCCCACAAACTCGACCGCTGCAAGTCTAACGGTGAATTCATGCTCGGATTTTTCAAAAATTTACGTTTCAGAAACGAATACTGCTCCGGCCTTCAATGCAGCCGGATGGCAGACCTGTTCGACGGGGGCGGGCGCGATCTCATCGACGCTCTCAAATGCAGACGGTACCAAAACCCTTTATGCTTTTGCCCAAGATGCCGTTGGAAACGTCTCTGTTTCATCGTCGTTAGTGGTCACGCTTGATCGAACCGTTCCGGTCGTGACGTTAAGCAGTCTCACCGGCGGAGAAATCGTTTCAGGCTTACTCACGCAGTCAGTAGAATGGAGTGCCTCCGATAGCGGATCAGGATTAAAAACCAACAGTGCAAAAATTGAAGTCTCATCCGACAGTGGCGTAAGCTGGTCTACTGTTGCCAGTAATCAGACCACCGCAGGGCCGTACAATTGGTCGGCGGGATCATCCGCGAATGGAACGCATTATCAAATTCAAATCACCGTCAGCGACGCCGCCGGAAACACCGCTTCGGCTTCATCGCCTGCCGATTTTACGATGGATTCGGAGGCGCCGACTTTAACCGGCGCGGAAATGACCGTCAACGATTCGGTTTCGGGTGATTCGACGAACACGAACTACGTTCAGGTTTCGTTTAAGGCAAGTGATACGGCGACTAAGATCACTCATTTTTGTCTGCAATACAACGATAGCACTCAGCCCGATTCCGATTCGACATGCTGGTCCCCGGTGTCGGCCTTGGGGCAATCGGCTGCAACTAGTGTGGTCGCTGATCATTATTCGTTCGGATTAGGCATGGGAACGAGCTTGTATCATATCTATGCTTGGGTCAAAGATCAGGCTTCCAATATTTCGGAGCTGGGGCCGACCGACGGAACCGATCACGTTTCGATTAGCTATACGGCACCGCAAGCCCCGACCATTACTTCGGTCATCGGGACTTCGAGTTCGACTCCCGCAAACCCACCGAGTAAGACCGATCTTACGATCAACCAGGGAACCGACGTTTATATTCAATGGAAGGTGGCAAGCGCGCCGAGTGGGTTAGGCAGTACTCCGATTTCGCTTTTTGTAACGACCGACAACTTGACCTTCGATCCGATTTCGGGTGCCGGTGCCTTACTCAACGGCAACAACGGATGTGCGCCCGATAGCGATCACACGGGGTGCTTTAAATGGGCCAACGGTTCGCCTGCAAACACGTTTTATTCGGTTCGAGCCGTCGTGACCGATTCGGCCGAGATTACGGCTGCCGGTACGAGCTCGCCGATCAATTCGTGGCCACCGATCAACTTTTTGGCGGGTGCTACTGATCCTGGTACGAACGGATCAGCGAGTAGCGCGATGTTCATCAACAGTCAGGGAACCTGTGGTGACGGACAAAGCTTTGTCGTGACCAAAGGCGGGATCGTTTATTTTCGAGATCGTTACCGAGGAATTCTGATGATCGATCCCACTACGGGGAACCAAGTCATCCTGATTCCGTTGGCGACTTCGGGTTATGCCGACGGAACCGTAACGGGCCTAACGACGGGGGCTACAGTCGGTAAACCGACTCGTCTGGCGTTGGACTTTCAAGACAGGCTTTTAATCCAAGAAACCAATTCAATCCGCCGCTACGACCCGTCCTCGCATACGCTGACCACGATCATCGGTGGGCCGAGCGCGACTTCCACCACAGCCACCAGCAGTGCCGCCACCACGAGGATCACCTCAAGCGTACCGTTTGCGTGCGGTCAGGCCTTTCCTTTGTTCGCGGTTCCAGATGGAAGGATTTATTTCGGAAGTGAAAATCCTGGATCAAGTCCGTCCGGAAGCAGAATTCGAATTTATACTCCGGCGGATTCGACGGTCCGAAGCGTTTATTATTCCGGCGTAGGAACCAGTGAAGGCCCTACGGAAGATATTTCAAATTATGCACCGGTGGGTACCTTTTATGGCTTTGATCCGTCAACGAGCGATTTGGACGCAAGTATGATGTTGCTGTCGAGATACGGCCTTGCCAGTTATCGGGTCAACTTCAATCCGATCACGGGCGCAACTCTTCCGACGGAATACATGGATCAGCCACCTTCGGGCTATCTTTCTCGCGGGATTGTCGGGATGGATGGTGAAGCGTATGCCTTCGGCCCCGGAAAAATCATCCACTATAGCAAGATCGCAAGAACTTGGACGACGCTGGCGGGGAGCGCTACCGCAGGAATTAGCGACGATTCGATTGTGGCATTCAATCACATGATCGATCCATCCGATCTTTTCGTGAATGCTTCGGGAAAGATCTATTTCTTCGAACATGGAGTCATTCGCACGATCGATCAGGACGGCAAGCTGGTCAGCCTGATGGGAAGCCGACCTTCTTCGGGTGACGGCGGGGACGCTTTGAATGCAAGAATTGGCATGGTGGACGATTTTAAACTTTGGAACAACGGGGTAGGAAGTGGCGATCAAATCGTATTTACCGATTCGAGCGAAGTGAAGATTCGACAGTTTCAAGTAGGGGGCCAAATGACGAAGCTGGCTGGAAACGGAAATCAAGGGACGCCGAGTACGGTGAACCCGGCCGTGGATGAACCCCTTTTACTCGATCTCACTCATGTTGCGTTTACGATTGCGGTAGATCCCTCTGACGGTACCATCTATTCGAATACACGAAGGAAGGGTATTTCTAAGCTTCCGCAAGCTACCGATGTTTGGGAAGACCTGATCGGCGGCAGCTCATATGGTTATTTTGCGGCTGACGGAAAGCCAGGAAACCAAATTACTCCGTCGTCAGGCTATACACCGTCGATCATGGGTTATGACGGATCAAATCTCATCGCAGGATGGTATCGATATTCGGGCAGCTATATCGATTCGATGTTCAAAATTTATCCGCTCGATGGAATCTACACTCAAGCCCCATTCGCAGGTGTGCTTGGGGGGTACAATCATGATATTTGTGCGGATGCGACGCTATTGACAGATTGTGCACTCCCGCTTGCGGGGCTTGCGATCAATCAACTGGTCTGGGATGGCTATGCTCATACTTGGGTGGGTATGCCTTCACCGTCAGAAGTGACGACCTCAGGTAAGCAGGTTTTCACGATGACCGAAGGCGGATCGATCCACTACCTTGTAAAATTACCGGATTATGCGCCGACTATGACCGTCCGGCACGACGCGACTCATAACTTGATCTATTATTGTGGATATACCGACGGGAAGCTTCATCGCTACGATGTTGATCTCGCAACCACGGATCCGGCGAATGCCGATAGCGCTTATGCCTGGCCGATTCCGGCGATGAAGTGCGGAAGTCATAGCCTGATTTACAGCGCCAGCCGCGATTCGTTGATCTTCGCTTACAGCGTTAACGGAATTTGGGGGATTGCGGAGTATTTGAATCCGTAGTAGTCACAAAAAAAGATCTCCGCTTTCAAGTAAGGCATTTAATTTCTTAAATCCTATAATTTCAATTCCATCTTCGGTTTTTTGATCGTTTATCTCTGGATAGACCAGAAAACGACGCTTTAAATTCTTCAAGTCAGAAATTGCGCGAAGTCCTGCAAGGTCTTCTGTTCTTACTTTGTCCGAAGATTTAACCTCCAGTGCATAAAGTCGAGAGTTCTTTTTGATGACAAAATCAACTTCCAAACTTGGCGTAGACCAGTAATGCAGTTCATCGAAAGCGTCGACATAACTTTGATAGGCCTTTAGAATGGTAAAGACGTACCCCTCAAAAAGGTGTCCTTTTTCGAGAGTATGGATTGGGCCCCATTCTTCTTTCAATGCCCGAACCAGTCCGGCATCAATCCAGTAAAACTTAGGATGCTTTCGTTCTTTTATGCGAATTCCTGCTTCGAGGGGATAAAGTCGGTGTGCCAATAACGTATCTTCGAGGATCGTAAAGTAATTTTCTACGGTGGGTCTCTTTACGCCGGTATCTCTCGCAATCGACGAAAGACTGAGCTCTTGCCCATGTAATAAAGCTGCGACTCGTAAGAATCGAATAAAACTGGGAAGATCTTTAACTAAGGCTTCCGCTTGAACTTCTTCCCGAAGATAAGAATGTACGTAAGCTTTCAGTCTTTGTTTTCGGTTTTCAGAATCGAGAATAAGAGGAATGGTTCCGTCGGTTAAGGCAACATCGAGTGAAAAATCATCACCGAGTTCTGTCGGAATAAAAGGGTAGAGCGTTTTGGAAATGGCCCTTCCTCCGAGTAGATTGACGCCCGCTCTTCGAAGCTTTCTGGCGCTCGAACCGGAAAGTGCGAACTTCAATTTCTTCTTTTCAATCCCCCAGTGGACTTCATTTAAAAGCTCCGGAAGTCTTTGGATTTCGTCGATCCAAACCCAATGGCCATTTTTTAGTGCCTCAAGCTCGCGTCTGAATAGTCCTGGATTCGCGGCATAATTGAGATAATTTTCTTGAGAAAGAAGTTCAATGGATAAAGCAGGTTGAAGAGCATGCTCCAAAAGAAGCGTTTTTCCGGTGCCACGGGCGCCAAACAAAAAGAAGCTTTCTTTGGGTAAAACAATACGTCTTGAATACATGTCTCATGATAGGCCATATCACCTGAAAAAAGGAAGTCGTTTTTCAGGTGATATGGCATTATTTTAAAAGTATAATCAATTCAAATGGTTATGAAAAAACTCCAACGTCAGCGTCCACGCTTCCTTCGCAGACGCCTCGTGGTAAGACGCGCGATCGTTGCAGTTGAAACCGTGCTCGGCCTCGCTGAACACGGTTTGAATGTAGGGTTTTTTCGCATCGATGAGCGCTTGTTCGATGGCATTGCGCTGCTCGGCCGGGATGTGTTGGTCTTTTCCTCCCCAGCACATCAGAATCGGCGCTTTGAAGTCCTTCACATAAGAAAGATAGCCTTGCGCGATTCCGCCGCCGTAGTAAGAAGCGGCTGCCTTGAGCGGCAAAAATGAATTGGCGTAAAAGCTTGCGCGTCCACCCATGCAGTAGCCGACGCTTGCGGTCTTTGTGGCGTCGACCTTGGCGTGTTTCGTGAGCGCGTGATGGGCGGCAGTCAGGTCAGCCTTTAACGTTTCGGGAGTCACGGCTTGATAGTGACTGGCGATTTTCGGGAACTCGTCGTAACCGACCTCGAAACGGTGAGGCGCCGTGCGGTGAAACAGCTCGGGACAAATCGCGACGAAGCCTTCGCGTGCATAACGTTCGGTGACGTCACGCATGTGAGCCGTGACTCCGAATGCTTCTTGAAGGACGAGGAGGGCCGGATGCGGGCCCGCAGCTTCGGGTTCGGCGAGGTAAGCCCCCATGGTTTTTCCGGCGACGTCGATTTGGATCCATTGAGATTTAATCATGAAATGAGTTTAACGTGTCCCGCGAGACGCGGAAAGTCCGGGTGCGCCAAGAGATGAACGAGGGATTTATACCGTCACGAATAAAATAATCATTAAATAACGTTTATTTAATAAAAAATTATGGAATTGCTGAAGAATGAATTGAGAAAGTGCGGCACTTTTCCGATAATTTAAATGTGAACAAGGCATCAAGAATGTTTAAACAAAAAGGGCCATTCGGAGTGGCCGCATTATTGATGTTGGCCGCCTGTAATCCGCTCGGCCAGGATATGTCGAGTTCGGTGATCGACGCCGGTTTTCATCCGGGTTACGTCTCGAGAGTCATTCATTTCGATGAAACGCCTTCTTTGATGCGTGGAGGAGAAAAAATTCGTCTGGCATTCGAGCTTCCGGACGAGATTCAATCCGCTCAGTTGGAATACACTGCCGACGGAATCACATACTCAGTCATTTCTTCTTTGAGTGTTTTTCAAACATCGTATGACTGGACGGTTCCGACCGACGATACGGTCTTGGGACAGCTCAAGTTATCGGTGGTGAATCGTCAGGGTGTAGCTTCGAGTTTGATCAGTTCTGTTTTTAGCATCGACAGCATCGCGCCGAGTGCTCCGTCCGCCACCCTTCAATCCGCATCACAAAGTAATAGTGCTAGTGTCGCACTGACGATCGCAGATTGCACCGATCGGCAGGGAATCTTCGTTTCAGAAAGTAGCACAGCGCCTTTGGCCTCGGCTACAGGCTGGATGACTTGTCAGACCGCTGTAGGCGTCATTCATTACTCGGTCGCGAGTGCCGATGGCGCAAAAACGCTTTATGTCTACGCCAAGGATGAAGCCGGGAACATCTCGTCTTCATCGAGCGTGAATGTCACCATCGATCGCACGGCACCGATATTAACTTGGGTGACCGCTCCGGCCATGGTCTCTATGTTAAAAGGAGGCGGAAGCTATTCGCTCTCGTGGACGGCGACAGAGGCCACCACCAGTATTCAATCGTTGAAGCTTTATTACGCCGGCGATGGAGCATCTTACGATGCCGGTACTTCACTTTCAACTTCAGCAACGAGTCTCAGTTGGACGATTCCAACTGATGATGTTTCAACCGCAAAGCTAAAACTCGTGGCAGTCGATGCCGTCGGAAACACTCAAAGCATCGTTGCAGGTCCATTTACGATTGATTCGAGTTTGCCCACCGTCAGCATCACCGATCTCAGCGGCCCTTACCGTGGGGGTACAAGTGTCAACATTAGTCTTTCAGCGAGTGACACGCTCTCAGGCTTAAACACGTTTAAACTTCAGTACGCCTCGAACGGAACGACCTTTACCGATGTAGCCACCCTGTCGAATTCAGCAACGAGCCATTCTTGGACGGTCCCAAGCGATAACACTTCAGCGGCAAAATTAAAGGTCATCGCGATCGATGTAGCCGGAAACGAGAATGAGGCAACGACGAGTGCCTTTACGATTGATAGCACTGCGCCTTCCGCTCCGACGATCTCTCTGACCAGTGGCAATCCCACAAACTCGACCGCTGCAAGCTTAACTGTATCTTCATGTAGTGACCGCAGTAAGATCTATGTTTCTGAAACCTCGACTGCTCCCGCATTCGATGCGGCCGGATGGCAGACCTGTTCGACGGGTGCAGGTGCGATCACGAGCACGCTTTCTAGTACAGATGGCAGCAAAACCCTTTATGTCTTTGCCCAAGATGCGGTCGGAAACGTCTCGACCGCATCATCCACTACGGTCACGCTCGATCGAACGGCTCCTACTATCGCATTAAGCAGTTTCACCGGCGGAGAAATCGTTTCAGGCTTGCTCGCTCAGTCGATAGAGTGGAGCGCCTCCGATAGCGGATCAGGCTTAAAAACCAATAGCGCAAAAATCGAAGTCTCATCCGACAGTGGCGCAAGCTGGTCGACCCTTGCCAGTAACCAAACCACCGCAGGGCCGTACAGTTGGTCGGCGGGATCATCTGCAAATGGAACTCATTACCGCATCCAAGTCACCGTGAGTGATGCTGCCGGAAACACGGCTTCTGCTTCATCGCCTGCCGATTTTACGATGGACTCAGAAGCCCCAACTATGACCTCAGGCTCGCTCACCGTAAACGGATCGACGTCGAATCCGTCGGTGACGAACAACAACGTCAAAATTGCACTTCAAGCGAGCGACACGCAAACCAAGATTACTTCATTCTGTGTAAAATTCGGCTCGACAGTTCAGCCTGATGAGAGCGATGTTTGTTGGCATTCGGTCAGCGAACCCGGAATCGACCTGACCCCCGCATTGACTTTAGACCTCGTTGATTTTTCATTTTCGTTGGGGTTTGCCTCAAGTACGTATGTGATTTCGGCTTGGGTGCAGGACGAGGCGAAGAACGTTTCGACGGTTTCGAGCGTGAGCGCGACTTACCTCAAGCCCGAAGCGATTACTTTAACGTCGCTCATGTCGATCGCAAACGAGTCGCCGACCCTTCCGTTGGGGTCCAGCGACCTGAATCTGCTGCAGTCGGCACCCTTATATATCAAATGGAAGAGCCATATTCCGACGGACAATTCGATTCAAAGCATTCACGTCGAGTACCTGACCGACGAAAGCAGTGCGAACTGGACAGATTCGGGTGCGACTGGTTTGGTCGATGGCAACAACGGCTGCGCGCCTGACGGAGCCGGCGATTCAGACGACGGGTTTACCGGGTGTTATTTGTGGCAAGCGCCGGTTGCGGGCTATTTCAAAGTTCGAGTCATCGTCGAAGATCAATATGGATCGGTTCGGATCGCGACCGCGCAACCGAACAACACAACCCCGTTCGAGATGCTGGCGGGAAACCTCGACATGAGTTTGGACGGCGACCCGAAGGGCGTCATTCTGCAATATGTTTCGAGCGACCAGCAGGGAACATCGGGCAGTCTGGCGGTGTCAAAAGAGGGCACGATCTATTTTCACGATACGACCCGGGGAATTTTAAAATTCGACCCCGGCACGAACTCGATTGAGCAGTTATTTCCGCAGGGTGGAACTGCAGCGGCCTATGACGATGAAGCACGCTCAAACGTAACGTTACAGGCTCCGGGCTATATCGATCTTGATGCCGGCGGGAAGCTGTATATTTTTGATAAACAGTATATTCACCGTTGGAATCCCGCCACTGACAAGGTGACCACGATCGTTGGTGGAGGAACCCAGAATGGACTGACCGTTGAAGGAGGAAGAAATCTAAAAATCACGTCCCAAACACCAGCGGGTTATCTCTGGTTCAATAATGTTTTTACGGTGATGCCAAACGGAGACATTCTGTTTCGCTCAGATTACACCGGAACCAATTATACCAAGCCACAGAATTGGAGTCTACGTTATTACAAAGCGGGCGAAGATAAGGTTTATACCCTGAAGATCAACTCCGCTAACGGAACGTATTCTACGTCATCCTCGTTCGATCCGTCGGAATGTTACTTGACCCATTTTGCCTTTAGTTATGACGTCAATACCCTTGCCTTTACCCATCTGGAATACCGTTTGTTTCAATCGAACACGGACAATGCGGCTTGTGGGTTAGGCTCTTTCGTTGCGGCATCGGCCCAGCTTTTGGTTCCGTCGTCTTTACTGGACGATGATGGAGTGACCCTTCAAAATGCGAATACGGCGGTGGCCGATCAACCGCCGACGATGGGCCTTCAGGGTCACCTGTATCGAACTTTCACCGGAAAAGACGGAAGAATCTACATGATTGAAGCCAATGGCTCGCACTTATATCGATACAGTAATTCGACGAATGCTTACACGCGAATTTACGGTCCTTCGTCGTCCATCAAAGGGACTTGCGATGACGGAACCCTGGCCACCAATTGCCAATCGAAACTTTCAGACGCGTTTGTGACCCGCGAGGGACGCGTGTATGTCGTTGATCGGGGCCAAATTCGGTTTATCGATGAAGACGGAAAGGTTCAGACCATTTTGGGCCAGAGTCCGCTTTATAATGGTTCGGTATTGACCGCCCGGTTTGGGACGATCAATAATCTTCGATTCAGCCCGTCGACCCACGAATTGGTTTTCGCCGATAACGGAAATCAGCGGGTCAAACGCATGACCATCGGTGGAACAGTAACGGACGTCATCGGTACCAGCGGGATCCCGTTGTCGATCAGTTCAACGAACGTGCGAAGCAGTACTTTCGATTTCTATCCTGGAACCAGCGATTTGATCTATAATGCGTTAGGTTCGGGAACATTAACTCAGGTCTTAAGTCGTCAAGATTCATCGACTCAGGCTTGGTCAACCTTAACCGGCTCAACCTCGGGGATCAAAGTGGTTGACGCCGACGGCGAGGTGGGAGCGAATATTGATTTTAGTGATGATCGTTATTCGAGTAACGGAATCATTCGATCGATCAACGACCATCTTTTGATCGACTTCGCCGGCTCGGCTGGAGCTTACTATGACCATGTCTTGAAAGCTTATGATCTTTTAGATAGCTTCAGGCAAGGCCATCTATTGGGAGTCTCGGGAACAACCGTGGGTACGACCTGTAGTGGGGAGAACGTCGATTCTTCGACTTGCGCCTATGGATTGAAGGTCAACTATTATCTTCCTGAAGCAGCCTACGACTCGGACGACGACGCTTATTTGGTTCCAGACGTCACGTCGAATAAAATTCTAAAGCTGGGCATCGGCGTCGGTGCGACGAAATCGACCTGGCTCAACTTCAGGCAGACCGTTCGAAGCGTCGCGATTGATTATGCCGGTCACCGCGTCTATTACTGTGCGAGCGACGGGTCGAATTGGCGAATTTACGACTTCGATACATCGACCACAGCCCCATCGACTGCACCCGTCGGAACAGCCGTGGTGGGTTGGCCCGTCGATTACGACTGCATCGGAAATTCTCTGGTCATCGACGACACGACCGGGTCACGACGCGTGATCTTTCCGGTCGTCCTCAAAAGTTCGAGCGCGGTTCAGGGAATCGGCGCGATGGGGAATTTGCCCTAATGTGTATTTTTATCCAAAAACAATCAATATATGATTGTTTTTGGATAAAAAAACTTTATTTTTAACTAAAAACAATTAATAATTGATTGTATATGGTTAGAAATCTGAAGTTTTTAGAGCACATCCAAAATAGCCATTTAAAGCCAATGTTTAGCGAAGAAGAGTTAAGGCTGCTTTTTTCCGACCAAGAGCCGTACTTCATTCATAACGGTATTTCGCGCAATTTAAAATCTGGAAAATTGCTGAAACTCAGACGAGGGCTTTACCTGCTCAGTGATCAATCATCGTCTGTTTCGCGGCTGTCGATCGCTAATCATCTTTATTCTCCGAGCTTCGTTTCTTTCGAATCGGCTCTGTCTTATCACGGACTGATTCCCGAAGCGGTTTACACCATGACCTCGGCATTTCCGCTGAACAAAAAAAAACAATTCGAAACATCAACCGGCGTCTATTCCTTCGAATATTCGCCCGCATTCTCTTTTTTTCTGGGAGTTGAAAAGAATGCAGACGGGGTTTTAATGGCAAGCCCACTGAGGGCGTTGTTTGACTTGGTTTCGATTCGAAGGAAGAATTATCGAACTTTAGTCGAGATGGAAGGTGATTTGAGAATAGATCTTGATCAATTGCAAAAAGAAGTCGAAACGCTCTCTTCTAAAGAAATTTTTGTATTGGCGCAGTCTTTCAAGAAAAAAAGACTGATCGAATTCGCATCGGTTCTGGTTCAGGAGTTAAAATGACAGATCTCATTCAAAAAAAATTAGAAAGCTATTTTTCCCGAAACCATGAAGAAGAAGAAAATGCCATTAAAGAAATCACCCAAGAAGTGGCTCTTTACGGACTTTTTAAAGCTGGCTTTTTTGAGAAGGCTTCTTTTCAGGGGGGAACCTGTTTGCGCATCCTTTATGGACTCGATCGGTTTTCAGAGGATTTAGATTTTGCCCTGGATCGTCCTGATCCGAGTTTTTCACTTCAACCCTACCTCGATCATGCGGTTTCTGTCATGAAAGTGTATGGATATCAGATTGAAATTTCGGGTAGGGACAAAACCGACAGTAACGTGAAAATGCGGTTTTTGAAAGACGACAGTATGATCAATATGCTGTCGTTTCGACATCAATCAGAGCCTTCGAAAAAAATAAAAATTAAAATCGAGATCGATGTGAATCCGCCGCAAGGCTCAAAAAGTGAAATCAGGTACTGTGATTTCCCCATCGACTTTACCGTTAAAGCGCATGAGCCTTCGTCGCTTTTTTCCGGAAAGATTCACGCCCTTTTATGCCGACCTTATGTCAAAGGACGCGATTGGTACGATTTTGCCTGGTACGTTTCTCGACGAACGGAGATTAATTTACCTTTTCTTTCTTCAGCACTTCAACAAATGGGACCATTCAAAGATCAAGGGTCAGTCATCGACCTCGTCTGGGTCAAAACTCAACTTTCCAGTCGAATCGAATCGATGAATTGGTCTCAGGCGCGAGACGACGTGCGGCGGTTCGTGAAGCCCGAGAAACTCGAAGTCCTTGAATTGTGGGGTAAAGAGTTCTTCTTGAGCAAAGTGGATAAGCTTTTATAATTATGACGAAGATTTGACGGCACGCTTAATTATATTTTAATTGTGTAACGAGCGTGTAAGCACTTGAAATGAGTTGTTTACCGTTAAAATGGGTTCATAATTAAACGATATGACTCGCCCGATTCGATGGTCGCTGCTTTCGGTTTTTCTGCTCGCGGGTTTTTCCGCCCATGCCGCTCCCGTTTATTCCTGGAGCGATTGCGTAGATCTCGCTCAAAAAAACAACGCCGTTCTGAGGGCGGCAGAAGCCGACCTGCGTTCGACCCAAAGTGAAGAAGGCGCTTCGCGCTCGGGCTTTTTGCCCGAGGTCTCGGCCAACTTGAGTTACACGCGCGGCAATACCTCGGTGAACCTTTCGGGAAGCGACCCCAACAACTTCAGCTCGTCGAACAACGACGGTCGTTATTCGGCAGCGCTTTCCGGCAGCTGGAATCTTTTTTCAGGGTTTCAAGATCAAGGCCGTTTGTCGCAAGCCAAGGCCAACACCGATGCACAAAATGCGTCTTTGCAATCGACGAAGGCACAGGTGAGTTATGATTTGAAATCCTCTTACGAGGGTTTTCTTTACGCCAAGGGATATACGAAACTCACGACCGACATCATCAATCGTCGGCAAGAAAACTTGCGTATGGTCGAATTGCGTTTTCAAAGCGGGCTTGAGAACAAGGGCTCGGTCTTGCTTTCGCAGGCCAATGCGAATCAAGCACAGTACGACCACCTTCAGGCCCAACACGCCGAACGGATTGCGCGTGCGCAGCTTGCTCGCGAGTTAGGGATCGATGAATACGACACCTTCGACGTTCAGGGCGAAATTCCGGTCGCGAATGCGCCGCAAGCGTTGCCCGATTTGAAAGCGCTTGCGCTTGAAACTCCCGAAGTCAAACAAGCATCGGCGAAAGAGGAATCGGCGTTTCAAGCCATTCGTGTTTCGCGTGCCGGGTTTTTCCCGTCGCTCGATCTGACCGGAAGCATGGGGCGGCAAGGGCCGGATTTTTTTCCGGATCAACGCAACAGTTGGTCGGTCGGGCTCAATCTTTCGCTTCCGATTTTTAACGGCGGACGCGATTATTACGGCGTTCGCAGCGCCTCGGCCAATTGGGCGTCGGCGTCGAGCACCGACGAGAACACCCGCCGCGACGTGCTGGCGAAGCTTGAGCAGGCCTATTCGTCCTACGTCGAAGCCGTCTCGAAATTGAAGGTCGATCAAAGTTTTCGAGACGCAAGTACGATCCGGGCCGAGATCGCACGCAAGCAGTACAATAACGGCCTCATCACGTTCAACGATTGGAACATCATCGAAGATGATTTGATTTCTCGTGAAAAATCGTATTTGCAAAGCCAGCGCGACCGGGTGGTCGCCGAAGCCGCCTACGAACAGGAACAAGGCAAGGGAGTGATTCCATGAGCGACAGCAAGATCCGCAACAAAAAATGGATTTGGATCGGCGGAGCGGTCGTCGTGATCGCCGTCGGGATTTGGTTTTGGAAAGGCCGCTCCTCGACTCACGTCGCTTATCAGGAGTTTCAGGCCGAACGCGGCGATCTTGCCATCACCGTGCTTTCGACCGGAACCGTTCAACCCGAAAATCGTTTAGAGATCAAACCGCCGGTCGCGGGGCGAATCGATCAGGTGCTCGTCAAAGAAGGCCAGAAAGTCGTGAAGGGCCAGGTCTTAGCCTGGATGAGTTCGACCGAACGCGCGGCCCTGCTCGATGCGGCTCAGGCCCAAGGGCCCGAAGAGGTCAAACGCTGGGAAGAGCTGTATCGTCCGACGCCGGTGCTGGCCCCCTTGAGCGGCACGCTCATTCTTCGCAGCATCGAGGCCGGGCAAACGGTGACGAATACCGATGCGATTTTGGTGATGTCCGATCGGCTGATTGTGACCGCATTGGTCGACGAGACCGACATGGCACAGATCAAGCTCAAACAAAAAGCCGAGATCGTCCTCGATGCGTATCCGAGCGACAAGATCGAAGCGACGGTGAGTCAGATCGCTTACGAAGCCAAGACCACGAACAATGTGACCACTTACGACATCAACGTCTTGCCGAAAACGATTCCGCCATTCATGCGTTCAGGAATGACCGCGAACGTGACCTTCTACGTCGATTCGCGAAAGGACGCGCTCCTCATTCCGACCGAGACCGTGAATTACCACAATGGTGCGCCGAGCGTACTCGTGCGCGATCCGAGCGATCCGTCGACCCCGATCGATCGTCCGATTCAGTTGGGATTGAGCGACGGACGCCAAAGCGAAGTGCTGGACGGTTTGAAAGAAGGCGATACGGTGTTGTCGCGTAAGCTCGTTTCGGGCCAGAAGTCGGATGCCGCCAACCCGTTCGGCCCCCCGAAAATCCGTCGGAAGAAGAAGTAGGATGATCCAGATCCAGGACATCACGAAGACCTACCGAATGGGCGACAGCGAGGTGAATGCACTTCGTGGCGTGAGCCTGACGATCGAAGACGGCGATTTCGTCGCGATCATGGGCCCGTCGGGGAGCGGAAAGTCCACGCTTGCCCACATTCTGGGCCTGCTCGACGTGCCCAGCTCGGGGTCTTATCGCCTGAACGATCGTGAAGTTTCGCAATTGAGCGAAGATGAGCTTGCGATCCTTCGCCGTGACGAGATCGGGTTTATTTTTCAGCAATTCAATTTGCTTCCGCGCATGACGGCGTACGAGAACGTCTATTTGCCGATTCTTTACTCTAAAAAAGAAACCGGAGAAAAAGACGCCACCACGTTGCTGGAACGCGTGGGCTTGGGCACTCGCGCCGGTCACAAGCCGAATGAATTATCGGGGGGCCAGCAACAGCGGGTCGCGATTGCGCGCTCGCTCATCAATCGCCCGCGCATGATTTTAGCCGATGAGCCGACAGGGAATTTGGATTCAGTGAGCGAGCAAGAGGTGATGAAGACGCTCAAAGAGCTGAACGATCAGGGCATTACGGTGATCATTGTCACCCACGAAGAAGAAATCGGTGCTCAGGCCAAGCGCCTGATCCGCATGCGCGACGGCCAAGTTCAGTCGGACGAGCGGAAGGTTCCGCTTTCTCCATCCAAAGCGCCAGAGGCCTCGCTGCTCGGGCCTGAAACGTCATCGGCCGAGGTTTCGTCGTTTCATGCCTCGGAGGTGTTCGAGCATTTTCGGCAAGGGCTGAAGACCTTGGCCTCGAACAAGGTTCGGACCGCGCTTTCTGTTTTAGGGATCTTAATCGGTGTCGCCGCCGTGATCGCGATGTTAGCGCTGGGCAAGGGCGCCCAAAAAGCGATCGAGCAGCAATTGTCGTCGCTGGGGTCGAACTTACTGACCCTCAGAGCAGGTGCCGTGCGAGTCGGAGGAGTCACTCAAGAGGCAGGCGCGACGACGCGCTTGACCCCCGAAGATGCTCAGGCGATCAAGACTCAGATCACGTCGATAAAACGAGTTTCGCCCTCGGTAACGGGTCGGGCTCAGGTCACGTACCTCAGCAAAAACTGGAACACGCAGGTTCTGGGCGCAAGCCCCGTCTATGCCAAGATGAAGGCATCGGTGCCCACTGCGGGCCGTTTTTTCAACGAACAAGAAGATCAAAAACGCGCGCGTGTTGCCGTGGTCGGAATGACGGTCGTTCGGCAGCTCTTCGGTGATGAAAACCCGATCGGTGATAGGATCAAGATCAATAAAGTCAGCTTTCAGGTGATCGGCGTGCTCCCCGAAAAAGGAGCAACGGGTTGGCGCGATCAGGATGATTTAGTGGTGATTCCGCTTCAGACGGCGATGCACCGACTGCTCGGCAAGGAATTCGTCGATTCGATCGATATCGAGGCCCGCAGGCCCGAAGACCTCGATTCGGCCGAGAGCCAGATTTTAGAACTGATGTATTCGCGCAAACGCGTGCCGCTTTCTCGTCGAGACGACGCATTCGACATCCGTAACATGGCCGACATTCAAGAGGCCTTGGCCCAAAGTAGTCAGACGATGACGATGTTGCTCGCCTCGATCGCGGCGATTTCGTTGCTCGTGGGCGGTATCGGCATCATGAACATCATGCTCGTCTCGGTGACCGAGCGAACGAAAGAGATCGGGCTCAGAAAAGCGATCGGTGCGCGTAGGCAAGATATCCTGCTTCAGTTTCTGGCCGAATCGATCGTGGTGAGCGCCGTCGGAGGTCTGGCGGGCATCGCCTTGGGCTGTGGGATCAGCTTGCTCTTGTCGGCGATTACGAATTGGGCGACGTCGGTTTCGATGATGTCGGTGATGGTCTCGTTTTTCTTCTCGGCCATGATCGGCATGATCTTCGGGATCTATCCCGCGAAGAAAGCCTCGACGCTTCATCCGATCGATGCGCTTCGATACGAATAATCACTCACACTCAATAAACGTACTTTTGAAAGACCGGCGTCAGATCCGTCGAGTAGTAAGCGCTCATGGCCTGCGCGAATTCTTCGGTCGTGTACGGAGTGAACGCGTGATGAGCGTAGTAATCGGTCAGAAAGGGCTTTAATCCGCCTTGTTTTTTCAAAAGCCCGTTCAGGTACGCAAAAAAGCGCATGCCGTAGCCGTAAGCGTCTTCATCGGTGGTGCGGGTGTAAAGCGGGTGACTGGCCATCTCGGACGATCCCGACATTTTTGGATTTGCCGGCATCCCGCTCGTCCACCACACGGCTAAGGCTTCGTCGATCCAGCCTGCGTTTCCGTTGGCGGGCATGATTCCGCGTGCGGCGTACGAGTGATAAAGCTCGTGATTGACGGCACTTTCGCTTGCCATAAAGGCTCCGCAGTATTCCATGCCGCCGCTACCCGAGATATAGCCCGTGAGGGAGGGGTGCAGGTAAGGCCCGAAGTGGGTCTCCATCGCGGCCAAATCCGCAATCATTGCGTCGCGAATTTCGGCCAGATGACCATTCGCTTGAGACGGGCGTGGGCGGTACACTACTGCCGGAATCGCGCGACCATTGATCGAGTGATAGGTAAACGAAAGCGATTCGACCGAGCGGGCTTCGACCAAATGAAAGAAAATCGCAGTCGCATTGAAATACGAAGGAAAGCGCACCGTCGCGTTTTGCGCATCTTGAACATCCAATGAGCCATTGGTGTAAATCACCTGCGACGACGGGGCAAAGGAAGCACCGATCAGATGCACGTGGAAGGTCATGGCCACTCGGTCAAAAATGAAATTTGCAGGAAGATAGCGTTCGAGGTATCCGCGATCGGTCAGATCGGTCGTCCAAAATCCGCTTTCGACACCTTGATCGTCGAAGCTCACCGAGCGAGTGATCGGTAGGCTCACTGTCAGCGTATGACGACCCGGTGAAGTGGAAATCGAGAGAACCCGCACCTGAGTTTCGTTCGAAGGCGTTGAGATCAACGCTTGTGAAATCGCTTGTCCGTCGAGGGTGATTGCCGTGGGGGTTTCAACGCTGTCGAAGATCGGGTATCCCGCTTCGGTCGTATCGAATATTAGGGTGGCTTGCGCCTCGGCCTTTTTTTGAGTCACGTCGTAAGTGATGTCGTAATCGGCAGTTTGAAAATCGGCGAAGACGGCCTGACCGTCGCGATACGAAAACGAGGGGGGAAGATGCTCTTGATCCGACGGTAAATTTTGCGCGAAGGCCAAGCTGCTGATGAAGGCTGAAAACAGGATGAAAAAGAAAGACCAAGAAGAGCGTTTCATGAGGCCGGAGTGTATCGGAAGGGGGCGTTTTTGTCATGCAGATCCCGCAATGACAGGCGCTTGCGTGTGTTTTTTCTACGGAATTCATTGAATCCCCGACGTTGCGGATCCGGCATGAGGGGCGTATTCTGAGATTATGAAGATATTCATCCCTGGTTTGGTATTTTGGGGCTCAGTGCTTTGGGGTTCGGCGGCCTTTGCAATGAGCTGCGGGCAGCTCCATGCGATGTCGAAGTCGAAAAAGGGCAAGGCCCCTTGCGTGTTGATCGAACACACGATCGGCATTCAGCCCGGCTCGTTTGAAAGCACTTATCAATGCAAGGGCGTGAAGTACGTCGAAACCTTCCTTGAAAACGGACCTTGCACGGTCAAGGCGAAGAAATAATCCCTAAATCGCGATAAATCGGACGAATCTGTTCTCGAATCGAGGGGAGCGCCCGATAGAATGCAACTCCGCCGAGCACGCAGGCCGCTCCGCCGATGAAGATCGTCGTCGAAGCGCCCAGGTACTTGGCTGAAAAACCGCTGAGCAGGCTTCCGAACGGAACCATGCCGGCGACCGCCATCGTATACAGACTCATCACGCGCCCGCGTTTGTTTTCTTCGACGATGGTTTGCAAGATCGTATTACCCGAAGCGAGCTGCACCATCATCCCCATTCCCGCGATGAAGATGAAAAACATCGAGAGCGCCGACCAGCGTGAAAAGGCGAAAGCCATGAGCCCGATGCCGAAGGTCGCGGACGAAATCCAGATCACCCGCCCTAATCCGATCACGGATTTTCGCGAGGCTAAATACAGCACACCGGTCAGAGCGCCTAAGCCCGAGGCGGCAGTCAGGTACCCGAGCAGCATCGCTCCGCCATGCAGCCGCTCCGTCACCACGATCGGCAACAGCACCATGTAAGGCATGCCCATCATGCTGATCAGGGCCAGGATCAAAAGCACGCTGAACACGGGCTTAAAGCGAACGGCGTAGCGAACGCCTTCTTTCAATTCGGAAATCATTTTCTTTTCGCTTGCGCGAATCACCGGACGCTTCGGAAGTCGCATCATCAAGAGCGAGGCGATCACGGCGATGTAGCTGACCGAGTCGATGGCATAGCAGCCGCCTTCGCCGAAGGCCGCAATCAAAATCCCGGCAAAGGACGGGCCCACGAGTCGAGCCATGTTCGCCATCGAAGAATTGAGTGCGATCGCATTCGGCAGATCTTCACGCGATTCGAGCATTTCGACGGCGAATGCCTGACGGGCAGGCATGTCGAACGAGTTGATCAGGCCCTGAAAAATGACCAGAACCAGCACATCCACGACCGTGATTTTGCCGGTCAGCGTGAAAATAGCCAGCAGTGCGGATTGAATCATGGCCAGAATCTGAGTGACGACGAGAACTCGGTGGCGGCTCCAGCGGTCGACGAGCACGCCTGCGATGGGCGAGAACAAAAAGGTAGGCAGCTGCCCGGCGAAACTCACGAAGCCCAGCAGAAAGGCCGACTTCGTCAGGCGATACACGAGCCAGCTCGTTGCGACACGAGTGAGCCAAGTCCCGATGAGTGAGATGCTTTGTCCGCCGAAGAAGAGTCGGTAATTTCGGTGCCGGAGGGCGCGGCCCATGGACGAGAAAAACGTGGGGATTTTGATCGGACGCGGCTTCAGAAAACCTCCGGAAAACGGCAGGGAATTTTCTTATTTTATCAGGTTCTGATCGATCCGCAATGCTTTCCGATGCGCAAAAAAAAACCGGATGGAGCCGAGTCGGCGCCATCCGGCGGAGGTGCAAAATAGAGCGTTTAGTGATTTCCGGGTGCGTACCAGCAGTGCGGCCGATAGCCCACGGTAGCACCGGTTTCTTCGGCGCAGGCGCCGACGACCGGATCGCTGTCGCTGAAGTCCTCTGTGTACGAAACAGGACAGATTGCGCCGTTGAAGTACGTGTCGAGACGGCATTGAGCCAGCGGGTGCTCCCCGTCGGTTTGGCTCACGACGTCTTGGCTTGGAGTCGAGAACTGCGGAGCGGTGGCTGGTTCGCCGTAGCCGCTACCCAGATCATACAGCACGTTGGCCAGCAGAAGGCCGACTTGGCTGGAGCGTTCGCAGAGTGCCACTTCATTAGCATTGCTGAATTCAGCCGAACATTTTGTCGAAACTTCCGGAGCAATCGTCATTTGAGAAACAACGGCAGCGTTGTTGTCGTCTTTGAAGATGCGGCGGAAACACTTCATGGATGCGAAGTAGTCGGCTTGACCTTCGACCGAAGCCCAGTCGGCGTCGTCGAATTTCGGAGCGCCAGCCAGGTGGTGACCCATTTCGTGACAGAATACGAAGACCATTCCGTCTTCAGTCATGCCAGGATAGCGAGCCAACCCGCCGTAAGCGTCGACGAACCAGCTGTTGCCGTATTGGTAAGCATCCGAGTTCACGGTGTCGTCAGTCCAAAGGTGATTGAAAGTCAGGGTCGCATTATGCGACTGAACGATTGGAGAGTAGACGTTCGTCACTTTCGAGATCGCGTCTTCGAACTGATCTTCGTTGATCCCGGTCTGATGGTTCGATTTGTCCATGTGCCCGACCGGAATGTGGCGATTGTTTTTCGGTGCGAAATGGCAAAGATCCTTCTTCGCTGGTTTCGCGTATGAACTAACGGCAAGCGAGGCGCCCAATGCGACAACGCTTAAGAGTTTTAATGATTGCATGTTGTTTTCCCCCAATAGCAATGGTTAATAGATCAATTAGGGCATACGATTTTTCAATCTTCAAAAGATAATAAAATGACGGTGGTCATTGAAAGACTTGCAAAAGCGAAGCGTTACTTGAATGCGATCTTGCAGGTAATTGAACGGCTTACGCTATTCCCGAGATCAACAGCGCTGCGACTAAGATCAAGCCTCCGTGCAAAAGAAAGCGGAATCGGCGCGCATCGATTCGTCGATTCATCCATCGGCCTGCAAAAATCCCCACGATAATGCCGGGTAAAGCGGCTAAAAACAGCGAATTCACCGACGCAGTCCAAAGGCCGCTTGCGCCATAGCCGCAGAGGCCAAGAATGCTGGCCGGAAGAAAATAACCCTGCAAAGTGGCTCGAAAATGCTCGGGTGACCAATCGCGAAGTTTTCCGTAAATCGCAAGCGGCGGCCCGTTCATGCCGTACGATCCGCCCGCAATTCCCGCGAAAAATCCGAATACCCAGGCGAAGCGATCGTTTTTGAGGGCGACCCGTGGCTTGAAAAGCGAATACGCCGAAAAAAGAAGAATCAAAAAACCGAGTGCCGCTTTCATTGCCGCTTCGGGTGCCGTTTTTAAAACCAGTAAACCGATCGGAAGACCGAACAGCGTCGAAACGATCAGCCAAGCGGCTTCGCGAAAATGGATGTGCTTCCAGTCGCGGATGACGGCAACTGCGGCGATCAAGATCGAGGCCAATACCGCGACGGGAACGGCGACCCGGATCGGAAGAATGAGGGTCAGCAGCGGAACCGCGATCAGCGCTTCGCCAAATCCGAAGATCGTTCGGAAGAGGGTCGCAATAAAGAGGATGAGTGTGATTTCAAGCATGCTGTGACTCAAACCTGAAACAGGTCGCAGTTCAGACAATACAATTCTTCTTCGGGCGAGGCAATGATCGTTTCGCGCGACTGCGCCAGCATCTTTCGAAGCAAGGCTTGAAGTTTTTCATAATCCTTTTTGGAAGCGGTGAAAACCGAAGAGTAGTGAACGGAGTCGTCGCGATGGCGTTGCAGATCGCTCAGCGCTTGCAGGCGCCAATTCGCATGGTTCATGGCATTCATCGGCGATTCGCGGGAAAGGTGGACATTTTTTTGGGTGAGCGAGAATCGGCCCGGTGTTTTTTGTTCGATCAATTTCATTTTTTCTAATTTTCGAAGCGAACGTTGGACGGTGATCGTCGGAAGTTTCAGCCGTTTAGAGATCTCTTCGGCGGTCGAGTAGTGGGCAATGCCCACGATTTCGTGGATGGCGCTCCAGTACCAGCTTGAATAGTATTCGGCCTGAAAACGCCCTTCGAGTTCGTCTTCTTGATACTCGAAGGAAAGGTCTTTTGCTTGAGCTTTCAAAGTCCGAAGCCGTTTGACGAGATGATTTTTGAGTGATGGCGAACTGGCTCGCTGAAAATCGATCAGCGCGATGAAGTACTCCGTTTCGTTTTCATTCATTCCCCAAAATTCGGCAAGCGAAGCACCGTGGTCGCGGTTCAGATCGTTTTTACCGGCGAGAACCTGCGATAAAAATGACTTTTGGCAACCGGCCGCCTGGGCGAGCGAAGTCTTATAGCCCCGGACGTTTTCATGCTCGTTTACCTGAGCGACGAGGAATTCGCGATATTCGCGGCATTGATAAAGATTCATGAGGCGGAAATATCATTAAATTTAAAAAAATATAACGATGAATGTGATTTTTTTAAAAAATTATTATTGTCTGCGTCGAAAGGGGGCGATACAAAGGTCGCGTTCAAGGAGTATTGAATATGAAAAAAAGTTTATGGTTTTTCTCAGTGGTTTTGGCAATTTTTGCGTCGTCGCTTTCGGTTCAAGCGATGCCAGCATCGCCTTACTCGGTAAGCCGCGCGCAGTGGGATGCGATCTTGGATCCTTCTGCCTTGGCGGCAAAGATTCCCTACAGCGAGTCGATCCAATCGGTTTTGGATGAGTCGGACCCGATCGATTCGACGGCACCCGAGTTTTTGGTTCAAACCGATGCGAATCAATATTCGTTCGAAGTGCCAGCGGTTTCATTCGTTGCGGATGCGATGCCGACACGCGTGTCGGCCATGCCTGCCGAACACGAGGGTGGAATTTCGAGCGGCGGCGTTCCGGTTCCTCCGTTAACGCTTTCCGCAGTCAAAATGCGTGCGGTGATCGATAGCGATGCCTTGGCGAATGCATTCGGAGCCAGCGAGACGGTTACGACGCTGATTTTGTCGCCCTACGACGACCTAACTTACATGGTGGCCGGAAAAAGCCACCAGGCCATCGTTCGCTTGGGGATGCGGTCTTCGCCGACTCCGATGCCCGAGTTTTTTGTAGAGAGCATTCAGGTCGCGAAACGTTCGTTGGAAAAAGCCCAGCTCTCGGAGTTTCGGTACTCTGCGGTTTCCACGTTCCCCGTTTCGTTGAGTCGATTTCAATCTATCAGTAGCGCTTCAGACGAGTTAAATCTTCGTCTAGAATTGTTTCAGCGGGATTGTTCCGACGAGGCGGCTCGTTTTGCGGATTCGCTTGCTGGAATTCGAGAGCACTTCAATCTGTCGGTCGAAGAATTGAAGCCTGTCGAAAACCAAAGCTTTGTAAGAGACGTGAAGTTTCTGACCGCCGTTCCATCCTATCCGGGGCTCCCCGGTCGGCTCCCGAGTGTTTCCGCTAATTGTGTGATGGATGTTGCTTATGCCAGCAATGCGATCTCGGTGATCTCGAAGACAATTGAAAAAGTTGCCGTCGGAAAAAGTTCATCGCAGGTCGAAAACGAATGCGCGCAAAAGCTTCAGGAGTTTTCTGCTTCTCATGCGGGAACGGTGCTCAATGCGAAGCTCTCAGAGTTTAAGATCAGCAATGGGATTTTCAGAAAGCCGACTTATGGCTGCAATTTGAATTATCTGGAAGTGACGAAGTTTTAAGCCGTTGCTTGAGAGATATCTCTATCCTGCCTTCTTCATGCGCTGAAAACCTTCAATGATAAACATCCGCATCAGAATTTGGTAGGGGATGCCACGGCGTTCGGCTTCTTTTTTCAGATCAGCGATAAAGCGCGGATCAAGAGCAACGGAAGTCGGAACCTTTTTAGGTTCACCTGCTTCAGCGCGAGCTTTTTTAAGACCTTTTTTGACGGCATTCCAGTCGGCCTTTACCGATTTTTCGTAACCTTTTTCACTCTTCACGTAACGAGCCATATCTTTTCCTTTCCGTTTGACTCATGGGACGAATCGAAATTACTCGAACTCGTCCTTCACGAATCGTAAAACTCACGAATAGCGGGTTGCCTAACAGATCCATTCCTAAAGCCCCGAAGCGTGGTTCATTCGAAGAGGGGGCGATCTGAATTCCAAGTGGAACAAGGCATTCACGATTATAAAACAATTGCTCAGCGGCTTTCATGGTGATGCCGTGTTTTTGAAGGTTCTTACTGGAGTTCCCCAAGTCCCAATCGAATGCAAAAGCTTCTTGAACCAGTAACCATTGTGCTAACCATGCGACAAACTCGAACTGCGCCATTCTTTATATAGTGTATAACAATATGTAAAAAATGGCAAAGGGATAAAAAATGGCTTTAACGAATGTAATCCAACCCACCCACCACAGCCGCGACCTGGGCATCGATGCAGATGGCATCGGTGACTTTCGGGCTGTCGGGATAAACCTCGGTCGTTGTCGTGTAGCGCGCATTGGAAAAACTTGTACACAATGAGAGTTTCTTTAACGGATAATTGATCACGCCTTCTTGTTGAAGCGGCTCGCCGATGATCCGTCCTTGTTCGTCCGGTGGGGCGATGTGAGTCACTTTTCGAACGGAGTCGATGATGGCTTTTTGAAACTCAGGGCAGGGGTTTTCAGTGTCACCCACGGTGTAAAACCCGTCGGGAATCGGCGTGAACTCAATCACCTTGGCATCGCGTTTTTCAAGGGCAGGGCGGAAGACGGTGTTGTCAGTGTCGGTCGTCTCGTGCAGGTCGAAGTGAGCGTAAAGCGTGTCTTTCCAAGGCGCGAGCGCTTTCAAAAAAAGCACGCATTCTTCGGTCGGACTGTCGGGAATGAATGATCGATTCGGGTCGATCGCCTTCGGCGTCCAACGATTGATGGTTTCGTATCCCCAGGGGCTCACACATGGAACGCAGATGAAATTAAAGTCATTCGCGTAATTCCGAGCATGATCTTTCATGAACGACAATGCGCCTTGAACCCCGCTGGTTTCATAGCCGTGAACGCCGCCCGTGACGAGCACGGTTTTCTTTGCGGCATCCCAGTTTTTAGATCGAATCAAAAAAAGAGGATAGCGTTCAGGATCTAAGCTCAAGGCGCCGTATTGGGTGATTTCGTAGTTAGGTCGCAAGGCCTCGATCTTCGAGCGCACTTGATCGGCGTAAGACCGTTGAATGCGTTGTTCTTTGAACCATTGATTTTTATCGTCTTGTGTCCAGGGTGTCATAGCGAGTTCAGACTACCATAGCCGTAGTCTGAACTCACGGTGAGTTTACGGTGCACAAGAATAGGTGGCGCTGACCGAAGTTTTGTAGTCGTCGACCGAATTGAAGGGGCCGAATCGTTTGCAAGTGGACTCGCTCGCGTATTCGCTGACCCGGACGGCCTTCATCTGAGGGCCATTGAGTGTTTGACATTGTTCGAGAGCGTTTTGGTCCGCTGCCGCTTGAGCGTGGAAGGCTAGCGAATCCAAAAGGGGTTGGTCTTGCATGCAGCCTTGGTCGTAGACGGTTTTTTCGGCGTTGCCGACTCCGATGACGGTGTCCGACGCTTGGGGCTGGAATTGGGCTTGCGCATTGCTGTATTGAGCGCCACCGACGAGAGCGAGAAATGAGATGAAATAGATTGTTTTTTTATTCATAAGGTCCTCCTGGCATCTAGAATTATCGGGTTCGGTTTTAAATTAATAATTAATAATAAGAACAAATATGATAAGCATTCACTTATGATTGCCAGCGAAACCGAAATTGCTTATTTCATGGAACTATACGAACTCAGGCACTTTACCCGGGCGGCGACGAAGCTTCGGGTCAGTCAGTCGGCCTTGACCCAAAGTATTTCCAAACTAGAGGGCAAGATCGGCGCGATCTTGTTTTATCGGTCGAAGAAGGGCTGTACTCCCACTCCTTCAGGAGAGGTCTTTTTTCAAGAAGCGCAGCAGTTGTTAGAGAATTGGACACGTCTTTTAAGTTCGGTCTCGCATCGTCAGCAGGCCTTGAGCGGAAATTTCAGAGTCGGTTGTCACCCGAGTCTTGGCGTTTATGCTTTGCCTCGTTTTTTGCGAGTGCTTTCGCGCAAGGCACCGGAGATCGAGATTTCGTTGGTTCATGATTTTTCGAGAAACCTTTCCGAAAAAGTCATTGCCCATGAGCTGGACCTGGCGATCGTAGTGAACCCCGTGCGGCACGCGGATTTAATCCTCCATCCCATATCCGAAGACCGCATTTGTCTGTGGAAGGCAAAGGCAACGAAGTCGCCGCCGAAGCGAATCTTTACGGATATGTCGCGGGCCGAGGTGCAGTCTTTTTTAGGAAAACATGCCGCTCGCTTTCGCGATTGGAGGGTCGTGGAATCGACGAGCTTAGAGCTGATTCGCGCCTTGGTCTCGGAGGGCCTGGGTGTCGGGGTTCTGCCTGAACGGGTGGCCTCAGTCGACGCGAAGAAGCTGGAGCTGATGGACGAGTCTGCGCCTACGCTTCGGGACGAAGTGCACGTTATTTACCGAAGCGATGCTTTAAAGACGAATTCTGGTCGTGTACTGCGCGAAGTGGCGAGGACTTTCTGGAAGTCTTGATCGGCACATTGGTACTGGCAGGCTCCGCCGCAGCAAAGACTGCCGTTGGCGAGATAACAACAGCCGTCCGTCGTTCTGACGAGCGTTCCGGGGAGCGGGGTGGCCAAGACGAATCCTAAGCCAATGATCGTTTTCATGATGATTTCTTTCATGATCATGAGGTATCGGAACTGCGGCAAGGCTGTCTGTTGTTAATTGTCATCAGACGTGTTAGTCAAAAAACAACATGGAATCCTTTTTTGTTTCTTCCGAAGATTGTTTGATCGTGAAGGCCTTCTACCGGACTTCCTCGTTGAGGGAAGCTGCGAAAGCGTTGAAACGCGATCCGGCCTGGCTGGTGCGGCAGGCGCAGCGAATTTCGCGTGAGCATGATCTATTTTGCAAGGTGAACGGAAAATGGCAGGTGACGGAACGCGGCCAGTCCTTGCTCGCGTGGATGGAGGAAAGCATTCAAAGTCAGAAAAAGGCGTTGGATTCGAAGCGATCCTTAAAGATCGCTGCGACCACTTGGTTTTCAGAAGAGATGTTGATTCCGGCCATTCGCGATCTCAGAAAAATGCTGCCGAACGTGGATGAGGTTTTGATCTCGCAATCCGAAGATTTCGAGAAGACCCTGAAAAACGGCGAAGTCGATTTCG
>Ga0164242_10000336_pt1 | contig 58654 bp, 56 predicted proteins | sample OricomgcompostMG_FD_108783 | JGI IMG/M metagenome (GOLD analysis project Ga0164242, IMG submission 108783) | Miracle-Growth compost microbial communities from Emeryville, California, USA - Original compost - Miracle growth compost (MG) ...
CATGAATTTTAATTTTACTTAAAAAGAAGGCTTACTTTTTTTGTTTCAAAAAAGTATTCAATAAAATCAATGGTTTTAGACTATTTATAGTTTATTTTTTATTTTTATCGGACAGTAGTGAAATGCAGTATATCAACTTTATGTTTTCAAAGATTGGGATACGAGTTTGGGGTAAATAATGCTACATTTGAAATAGTCAAAACAGCAAAAAATGGCAGAAGAATATCATTTAAGTGAAGAATTTTGGGACAATCGCTACCAAGAAAATAATACCCAATGGGATTTAAGTGAAATCTCTCCGCCATTGAAAGCATATATCGATCAATTGACGAATAAAAACCTACGAATTTTGATTCCAGGAGCTGGAAATGCTCACGAAGCATCGTATCTGCTGGAGCAAGGTTTTACAAATATTACGGTAGTTGATATTGCTCCGACATTAGTAAAAAGATTACAAGAAAAATTTTCTGGTAACTCTCATATACAAATCATTCACAACGATTTTTTCCAACATAAAGGAACGTATGATTTGATACTAGAACAAACATTTTTTTGTGCTCTAAATCCTGATTTGAGAACTGCATACGCCCTAAAAATGAGTGAACTACTATCAAAAAACGGACAATTAGTTGGGCTTCTGTTCAATAGAGAATTTGAAGAAAATGGTCCGCCATATACAGGAACAGAAACTGAATATAGAACGCTATTTGAAAAACATTTCAAAATAGAAACGATGGAATTATGCTACAATTCCTTTTTCAAAAGAGAAAATACGGAATTGTTTATTAGATTGAAAAAATCGTAATTATTTTGTTTTTTTTCGTTCTTTATCAATCATTTTATTTGGATTTTGTCTAACATCAAATACATCGTTTATGAATATTTCATCATTTCCTATTCTATAAATAATTTTAAAGTTATCACTCAAAACATATCTGTGATTTTGCTTGAGTTTTTCCAAATAAAATTCTGTCTGACCAGATTCTGGATTATTAATGAGTTGCTTTGTTGAATTAAGTATTTCTTTTCGAATTTTGTGAGCAACTTTTTTACTCGCTTTAATTTGATAGTAGTCAAAAATATCTTTTAAGTTTTCAATAGCGAAATCTGACCAAATTATTTTCATAATTATTGATTTACCACTTTTCCGATATTTTTTCTAGTTCATCTTGGGTTTTAAATTTACCCTCTTTAACATCTTGTTCCGATTTTTCGATTCGACTGATAAACTCATCAATCGTAAAAGGTTTAAATTCAGAATCGCTGTTCTTCAATTTTCTTTTTAGGATAAAATCTTCAATCTTATTTAAAATACCTTCATCTTGAATTTGAGCAAGATAAGCGATAATGTTTAATTTACGAGTTTGTAAGTCCATAACAGAACAAGTTTATTCAAATATACAAAAAAATTATTATTTTAATTGCTCTTAATTATTTCCAAATATTTGAGAACGAATCAGAATTAGTGAAATTTATATTTTTGGCAGAACTACTCAATATATAATTGGAAATTATTGATTCAATATTACATATAGAAATTTGCGACGTGGTTTTGAATGAATATGCAACGTGGGGTTTTGTGTATACGCAATATCGTTAATTATAATTCAATATGATAATTATATAAATACATGATGTTGGGTTTGTTATAAATATGCGATATATGGTTGGTGTATGTACGCGATGTTGGGTTTGTTGTTGAAACGCGATGTTGGGTTTATTGTAGATACGCGATATATGGGTTTGTTGTTGAAACGCGATGTTGGGTTTGTTGTAGAAACGCGATGTTTGGTTTGTTGTAGATACGCGATGCATCGCGTATCTACAACATGATAATTCATATTACAAAACAAAAATCGCGTATAAACAACCATCACAAAAACGTATTGAATTAACCGTGTGATTTATTCCATTTCGCAGGGTTATTCAAAATATAATTGGAAATCCTATGATAATCATCCATTGAACGAATAATATGGTCGTAAAATCGGGTTTGCCATTCAAATTCAATATTATTTTTTCGGGCGTAGATCGTTACAGCAGATTTATATCCTCGCATGATAGATGCCAAATTTTTGGATTGTGGTGCAAATTCGTTTTTATAATTGCTATCAAAACGTACCAAATTATCCGTGGTATTGTATTAGCACCAATAATAATAATTCCATGAATATGGTCCGGCATTACAACAAATTCACCCAATTCCAAATTCATATCGGGACGTAATTCTGTTGTTTTATACCATTCTGAACTGGCAATTTTACCAATTTCTGTAGGTTCTAATTTTGGTATGTTATTCACAATATCACCAAAATATTTCACCTTATACTTGGTACAAATGGTTACAAAATACATTGCATCGTTTGCGTAATTCCAATTTTGCAATCGTGCTGATGGAATCCTGTATTTATTATTAAATAATTTCGCCATCTATATTTTACTCCAAATCAAAAACCCTACGGCATTAACTCCGTCTTTTTCATTTCAACTAGGTTTCCGTATGTTTTCAAGATATTTTTATCGAATTTTTTAGAATTTCCTACTACAACTAAATGTACTGTTCCGGGTAAGATTTCAGATTGGTAAAATTTGTAAATATCATCAAATGTGATTGTTTTGTAAATCTTCATCTTTTCAGGATTTGGATTGCCATCATAACCTTTTTCTTTCCATTCTTCGACAACATCAATCATATCTCTAAAACCTGGTTTGCTGCTATTTGCTTCGTTAATCAATGAAGCTACAATTGCATCAATCTGTTTAGGTTTCTGTGGCATTTCTTTGATTAATCCATACATAACAGAAAGCGCTTCTTGTGTTTTATCACCTTGACAGCCTACAAATGACCAAAATGCATTCAGGTGATTTTTATTTTCTCCGAAAGAATAAGCCCCATACGTTGAATAGGCTAATGAACGGAATTCTCTAATTTCTTGAAAAACAAGCGATGACATGTCTCCACCAAAATAAACATTAAAAGCATCTGCTATTGCTACGCTATCTTTGTTAAAAAGACTTCCCTCTTGTAAAAATAGGAATTGCGTTTGAACTGCTTTTTTATCGTTAATGAAATAAACAATGGACGTTTTCGGTAATTGATGTACTAATATAACATCCGCTTGTTTTGATTGGATATCTCCTTGTGGAGGGAAATAAGTCTTAATTGCAGACTTTACTTTCTCTAAAGGTAATTTTCCTGTGTAAGCAATATCCCATTCATATTTCATTGCATTGTGGAAAGATTTTATCAAACTATCTCCACTATTTGCTTGAAATTCTTTTTTAGAATAAGCCCTATTTAACGGACTTTGATCTCCGAAAACAGCATAATCTTTTAATGCAGAAAGTACAGATGAATTATTTTCATAATTCACTTTTCGATTGCCTAACTCTTGCTCATAAAATGATTCATAACTATCTTTATCTGCTTGAATATTATTGAAATAATGATTCAAAGTAAATAAAATACTATCCAAATAAGGTTCGTAACCTTCTACAACTAGCGTAAATTTATCTTCTTCATATCCACTTGCATAAAAAGTAGCTCCCCAAGTAGCTAATTTTGCAAATAGCTGTGTTGAAGTCATATCTTTAGCATTTACACTTGTCAAATAACCTGCACTGTACATCAAATTTGGATCGTAATATTTTCCTGTTCCAAATGTGATTGCAAGTTCAAAAATATCGTTAAACGGGTTTTTAACTACTTGTAGATGCACATTTTTCTGAATGTCTGTCGATTGAATTTCTTTCGCAAAATCTGTATTCGTTGCAGGAACTGGCGTGAAACCTATTTTAGACCAAGCTTCATAATAAATAGAATGTTTTCCTGGTTCTGGAATAACGGGTTTAAAGCCTGGTTTTTTCAATTTATCTTGTTTTACATGACCCGAAGTTGAATGTAATTCTAGATAATTATCTCCGTAATATTTTTTCACAATGTTTACAATGTCTTCTTTCGTAAGAGCAAGCATTTTCTTTTGTGATTCTAATAAATTATCCCACGAACGATTTTGCGTGAAAATATCAGCAATCAAATAGGCTCTATCTTCATTGCTTTCCATACTATATTGGAATTCTTTCAGCATAGAAAGTTTCGCAGCTTCTAATAGAGTTGTGTCAAAATCTCCTGTTTTTAATTTATTCAATTTTTCATCTACCAATGTTTCTGCTTCTTCAAAATTTTGTCCAAAAATTTTAGGTACATAATAGATAATTGACGAAGAATAATCGTTGTAATCCATTGCTTCCATGCCAATAGTAAGTAATTTTCCTTCGGTATTAAGATTGTCAAAAAGTCCAGAATTTTCTGAGTTAGAAAGCATGTAATTCGCTAAATGAATAGCAATTTGATCATCTGTTCCATTTGCTGGCGTTCTGTATCCTCTAATTCCAACTTTAACTGGAGTTGCTTTCACATTAACAGATTCTACACCTTTAAAATCGTCTTCTTGATAATGAGGAAACGTAGGAATTGTTCCTGTTCTCCATTTCCCAAAATAATCTTCAATAAGTGGAATAATCTTGTCTGTATCAAAATCTCCAGATAAAATAAGCGCCATATTATTGGCTACATAATATGTATTGAAAAACGCATACATTTTTGATAATGAAGGGTTTTTCAAATGCTCTGTAGAACCTAAAATAGTTTGTTGTCCATAAGGATGATTTTTAAAGAAATTCTTTAGGAACAGGTCATAAACAGAAGAAAATCCATCATCCATAGAACGATTTTTTTCTTCGTAAACAGTTTCTAATTCCGATTGAAACAAACGAAAAACTGGTTTCTCAAAACGGTGACTATAAATGCTTAACCATCTTTCTAGTTGATTCGAAGGAAATTCATTGTGATATGCTGTAAAATCTTCTGTTGTAAAAGCATTTACCCCTGTAGAACCAATTTGTTTCAGCATTCTATCCAACTCATTTGGAATAGCATATTTTCCCGCTCTTACCGAATTTTCGTTGATAGAATCTTGAATGGTTTTTCGTTTTGCGTCGTCTGTTGTATTACCTAAAGTATCATAATAAGCTACGATTCTGTCCAAATACACTTTTTCTTTCACATAATCATCTGTTCCGAAATCATCCGTACCTTTGAACAACATGTGCTCCAAATAATGAGCAATACCAGTTGCTTCTTTCGGGTCATTTTTTCCACCTGCTTTTACGACAACAGCTCCAAAAATTTGAGGTGTGTCGTGATTTTCAGATAGAAGAACGGTTAATCCATTCGATAGAACATATTTCTTCACTTGAACTTCTTGCGAAAATGCAAAAGAACTTGTTAAAAGAATGACAGACAATAATTTATACATGATTTAGGTTTTATTTATCGTATTATTTGAGATTTAAGCTTTTCTAGAAAATCCAACACGTCTTTCTACTGCAGCAATCATATTATCTGCAATATCTTTTCCTGTTGCGCCTTCAATCCCCTCTAATCCTGGAGAAGAATTTACTTCTAACATTAGTGGACCACGATTTGAACGGATAATATCAACTCCTGCAACTTGAAGGTTAAATACTTTTGCTGCTTTCAAAGCCATTTTTTTCTCTTCAGGAGTGATTTTCACCATAGAAGCTGTTCCTCCTTGGTGAATGTTTGCTCTGAATTCGCCTTTTGTAGCTTGTCTTTGCATAGAAGCAACCACTTTTCCATCCACCACAAAACAGCGAATATCTTTTCCGTCCGATTCTTTGATAAATTCTTGCACCAAGATGTTCGTTTGTAAACTTTTAAAAGCATTGATAACAGATTCAGCCGCTTTTTTAGTTTCTGCCAAAACAACTCCTTTTCCTTGTGTGCTTTCCAATAATTTTATAATCAATGGTGCGTCGTTTACCATGTGAATCAAATCTTTTGTATCCAAGGGTGATTTCGCAAATCCCGTAATTGGAATTTGAATACCATTTTTTGCCAAAAATTGAGAAGAAAAAAGTTTATCTCTCGATTGAGCAATAGAACTTGAATCATTCATACAAAAAATACCTTTCGACTCAAATTGACGCAACAAAGCACAACCATAAAATGTCATACTAGGTTTAATTCGTGGAATAACAGCATCTAAATCATTCAAAATACTTCCTCCACGATAACGTACTTCTGGCTCACCCGCATCGAGTTTCATGTAGCAATGTTCCGCATTTAAGAAAATCATTTCATGACCGCGTTCTTCACCTGCTTCCATGATGCGTTTATTACTGTATAATTCAGGATTACTTGCCAAAAGAGCTATTTTCAAGCCTCTTTTAACTTCTTTAACGTCTCCGTAAAACCCCGTGATTTCTTGTTTTGAATAATTTCCTAAGCGAGAACCATCACCAGGATTTACTAAAATACGAGCGTTCATCGCTTCTCTTCCAAGGAGCATTTTCAACCCCATTGAATCGCGATTGGCAAGCGTAATTTCTATTTCCCACGTTTGACCGTCCAACACTAAAGGTGTGCGAATAACAAAACGCTTTTCGCTCATTCCGCTCGTATTTTTAATCATACGCGTATCCACTACTTTCGATTCACATTGAACGATTACTCGTCTGTTTTCATGCAGCGGATGAACTTCATAAGAAACCCAAAGTTCATCATCACGCATAAATTTTTGCAAATTAGAAGCATGTATCGCTGATGTTTTTGCGCCAGAATCTATTCTAGCTTTAATTGCTGGTATTCCTAATTCTGGCAATCCGCACCATTCCTCACTTCCAACAATAATGTACTTATCTATATTCATGAATATATTATCAATTTTGATATGAAATTACTATTTTCTTGTATAATCAATCTCTTTTTTAACGAAATCTTCTAATTCACATAAAAAAACGCTCAAAAAAAGTATCTTTATAGTTCAACTTTTGAACGTTATCTTCTAAAGAAAAGTAAAAAACATGGGAGATCACCACGATCATCGGCATACATTAAGTACTAAAAAAATGCTCAATAAAGCATTTATTATAGGAATTGTACTCAATAGCTTATTTGTAATTATTGAGTTTATTGTTGGTTTAAGTATTAATTCTTTATCGCTTCTTTCAGATGCTGGGCATAATTTAAGCGACGTTGTTAGTTTAGTTCTAGCCTTACTCGCTTTTCGTTTGAGCAATGTAAAGCAGATCCAAAATTACACGTATGGTCTACAAAAATCTACCATCTTAATCGCCTTAACAAATGCAGTAATTCTAATTTTTGTTGTTGGAGGTATTATTTGGGAAGTCATAGAACGAATTGATAATCAGATTAATACAGAAGGAAATATAATTGCAATTGTTGCTTTTATTGGTTTACTCATAAATGGGTTGACTGCTTTTTTCTTCTTTAGAGAAAAAGATAATGACCTCAACGTAAAAGGCGCTTATATGCACATGGCGGCAGATGCTTTGGTTTCACTAGCCGTTTGTATTGGTGGTGTCGTGATTTTATTCACTGATTTATATTGGATTGATAGTGCTATGAGCGTTGTTGTTGCCCTCGTTATTCTTGTTGGAACTTGGAAATTACTCCAACAAACTGTTCGACTAAGTTTGGATGGCGTTCCACATGGAATTGATTTAGAAAAAGTAAGCTCAGTTGCACTTTCTGTTGAAGGAGTAAAAGAAATTCATCATATTCACGTTTGGGCAATTAGCACAACTCAAAATGCGCTAACTGCACATATAATGATTGAAAATTACCAAGATGTTGAAACAATCAAAAGCGAACTAAAACATCAGTGGGAGCATTTAAAAATTCAACATTCTACGATAGAATTTGAACTCAAAACGTGTGAAACAATCAATTGCGAAACGAAACACTAATGCTGTCTTTGCCATTCCATTTGAATGACGTCATTTAAACGTTGTTTTAATTTTTGTAAATAAATGGGGGCTTTTTTACAATTGTAATCCAACGCTGATTTTTCTGCCATGGCAATTGCGTCATCCAATCTTCCTTGTGCTTCATAAACAAGTGCTAAATTATACGATGCTCTCGCTTGCACTTTTTCTTTTGGACTGTCTAAAAGTGGCAAGAGTTTTTTCTCTGCAATATCCCAGTTTCCGAAATAAATCATTTTTTTAGCACGTCGTAAACTTTTGCATCCTTTGTTGTAAAAATCTCTGTCTGTCCATACCCAAGGAGAATAAAAATAAGATCCAGCCATTGCGCCTGTTGCTCTTCCTAAATCTGCATACCATTTTCGTTTATTGACAACATCTTGCAAAAGCGCCAAAGGATTTGTACTACCAGAAGTAGGAATAACAAAACGATCTGTGACCAGCACATTTTCCATCGTAAGATTGTTTTGGCAATAAACACTTATTGTTGCTCGTCCAGTAATTGTACTTTGCGCTTGCCCGAGAACATTTCCCAAAACAACGCCTCCAATCGGAGCGTCAGAATCAAATTTAGTTAATACGATAATCGCTTGCGCACTATTATCTGTAAAAATTGAATCCAAAGAAGTGGAATTAATTCTTCCATCAGCATCTTTTGGTAACGGCTTACTAACTCTTTCTGCTATATAATTTCCATTTCTCAATGATTGCATCATACCATCTGGAAAAACATCAGCGGCCATTTTATCGCCATTCACTTGTTCTCCTGAAAGAACGCCATCAATAACTGCTTCGACTTTTGCTTTGCCTTTATCAGTATTGTCGATAACAACAATTTTTTTAACATCATTGGGCAAATCAATCACTGCAGGTTTCTCTACAGTGATACGAAAAGAAGTCATGCAACTCGACAAAATGCAAACCAGTGAAATACTAAGGATGATTTTATTATTCATAATTTCAGAATTTATTATTCAACGCACACTTATTATGCCAAAATTTGATTAGTGTTCTCCTCCTCCAACTTTACAGCAAGTAGGTAAAGCTTCATAAGCTTTTGGATCTGCTTTTACATCATCTGCATCGTAACCTAAGTCAGAAATAATTTTCAAAACTTTTTCTTTTGAAATTTTATCTGGACTATATTTTACCGTGCAAACTTTTGTTGGAACGTCTAATTCTGCGAAAGAAATTCCTTTGGTGTAATTTAATTTACCCTCTAAACGTTCTTTGCATTCATTGCATTCTGCCGAAGTTTGAATCGTAATCGTTTGTTTTTCTGCTTTTTGTCCTAATGCTGTAAAAGACATTATCATAAGACATAGACTAAATAGTGTTTTCATAATTATTTCTTTTTTTGTTCTAGTGTAAAACGGAATCCTGCATAAACATTAGCGCCAATAATAGGTCCCCAAACTTGTGTTGCATCAAAAGTTGAACCAAACGGATTCTGTGCTCCAATAATAGCGTTTTTTTGACGATAATTCAAGATGTTTTCTCCTCCAATATAAAATTCCCAACGCTTATAAATCATAGTAACTTGTGCGTTTAGAGTCGTGTATGCTTTTGATTTTTTGGGAACAGAAGCTCCTGCAAAACTTCCCGGCATACGTTGTTCGCCAATAATTATGGAAGTTAAATCAAATTTCCAACGTTTATTGCGCGTTTGATAATTCAAGTTAACTAAACCACGATGGGCGGGAACCATCACTTGTTGTTGAAGTTTTCCACCATATTCTGCACGTACATCTAAGAATTTATACGCCAAACGAACTTCGAATAATCTGAAAGGCTCCATTACAAATTCTACCTGCGCTGCATTTGAGAATGATTTTCCTGTGAGATTATGAAATTGAACCAAATTTGGATTATCTCTATCGACAATTAATTGTTGCGTGAAAAGTGTGTGGTAATAATCAACTGTTATACTTGCAGCACGTTTAAAAAGCGTTAATCGTTGTACCCAAGATCCACCAAAATTCCAAGAAATTTCAGGTTGCAGCGTTGCGTTGTTTACCCAAACTCTACTCGAAGCTAAGAGTGAAATATTATCTGCCATATAATTGGGAACACGCCATCCTCTTCCTGCCGTCACACGGAAATCCGAAGATTTCGTAACAGACCATTTTAAATGTACACGTGGAGAAAATTGAAATCCAAATAAGCTGTGGTAATCTTCTCTCGCTCCAGCAACTACAGTTACTTTTGCACCGTGATACGTATATTCAAAATAAGCTCCGGGGACAAATGCTTGACGTTTATTATTTGTAGAATCTAAGGTTTGATTAAAATTCAAATAAACAAAACTAAACCCTGTTTTAAAATTGTGATTGGTGTTTTTTATGATGTCAGAATAGATACTATTAAAGTAAAAACGCTTTTCTAATCCAGTATATTTATGGTTTCCGAATTGTGCTTGCAAATCGTAAAACTTTGCATTGTAAATAAGTCCGATAGAACCTTGTGGTCTATTTTTTAAGAAAAAACCAGTTTTCAAAAATGCATTGATGTTTTTTACACCAATGTTTACGCCGTATTTTCCATCGTTTACACTAGGGTTAAAACCAACTTGTCCGCCTAATTTTTGATCGTAAACTCCTCTTACGCCAAATTGAAGTTCCATTTTTTTACCACGGTATTCCCAACGATTGAACAAACTAGCAATTTGACTTTTAGGAATATCTCTAAAACCGTCGTGGTTTCTATCTATTTCAGCAAAAACTCCAGCACCATGAGCAAACCAAGCTGTATGCCATTTCTTTTTCTTTCCAACGGCATTAGCTCCATGTAAATTCAATTCGGCACGACCTAAAATATTACCATAGCCATTCACAAAAAAACGTTCCATTTCTGCAGGTTTTTTCAACTCAATATTTACCAATCCAGCCATAGATTCGTAGCCATTTACCACGTTTCCTGTTCCTTTGGTAATCTGAATAGATTCTACCCAAGTTCCGGGAATAGCAGATAAACCAAAACTAGATTCTAAACCTCGGATTATTGGAATATTTTCAAACTGAATTTGCGTATAAACTCCATCTAATCCCATGAGTTGAATACGTCTTGCACCCGAAACCGCATCTGTTGTATTCACATCTACAGAAGCATTTGTACTAAATGATTCCGATAAATTACAGCAGGCTGCTTTTCGAAGTTCACCCGAACTTAAATTTTCAACGCTGAGCGATTCCATTCGGAGAACACCGCTTGTTCGTTGATGAGCAACCAAAACCACTTCTTTTAACATTGTATTCGCATACAATTTAATTTGCAAGTCGTAATTATCGGGTTTTGTTACAATAAAAGTATCTGAATAATAACCAATTGCCCTAAAAATAAGTGTGTCGGGATAATTAACTGGAAGGTCTATTTTAAAATGTCCATTGACATCTGATAGAACTCCCGTTTGTTGGCCTAAAAAATAGGTTTGCGCTCCAATGAGGGTATCGGACTCACTGTTGTTTTGACCAGTAATAACTCCATGAACTTGCGCTTGTACATGGAAAAAGGCTCCCAAAAAAAGGGAGAAAAAAATATATTTTTTCATAAAAATCGCTTAAAGAATTAAGAACTAAAATTTCAATTGTAAAAAACAATGAATTCTATATTCTCAATGAAGCAATCATAAACAGGCGTTCTTTGCCCGAAGGTGGTGGTGGATAAAACTTTAAAAGACGACTCGAACTGCTCACTTGAGCAATCGAAGTAGGAACAAATTCTACCTTTTTAGAAATGTGTGCAAAAGGACTTTGAAATAAGAAATTAGATTTTTGAACTGCATAAGGCAAGTGAATTCTAAAATCGATTTGTTCTTCGTCACAACATTTAGTCTTTTTTGCCTCATTTTGAGTCTCTTTATGACAGCAAGAATGGTGAATTTCTTGTTTCGCTATTTCTTTATGATGATCACATGAATCTTCATTGGCAAAGATTTCTAAAGAAGATTCCCCTGTTAAATTGCAAAACGAACGATATATATGTATTCCAGAATTGCCTAATAGAAAAAAGGCAACTAAAAATAACGATATGATTCGCTTGAAATAACTCATTGATACAAAAATACACCAAATATTTGATAAACAAAACCTAAATTCATTCCATTCTTGGAGATTTATTGGTTAATTTTGTAAAAAAAAATATGGAAACTGCTATCACTATATATACAGAAATGACTCCCAACCCCAATACAATGAAGTTTGTCATGAACAAATACATTTTTACGGCGGGCGAAGCGGCTGAATTTCTTTCAAAAAACGATGCAAAAGGGTATTCTCCTTTGGCTTTAGAATTATTTAATTTTCCTTTTGTTAAAGGTGTTTTTATTGCAGCAAACTTTGTTACGATTACAAAAACAGCAGCGCTCTCTTGGGATTTTATCACCATGGAATTGCGCGATTTTATTAGTGAATTTGTTGCTTCGGGACAAACTGTTGTTACACAATTACCTCCTGATAAAAACACAGAAGCCGAAGAAGAAGAAAACACCTCATCATCTAGTGCTCGAAAAATAGAAGGTTTTGAAGCGTCTGAATGGGATGAGCAAATAAAAAATTTATTAGACGAATATGTACGTCCAGCTGTTGAAATGGACGGTGGACATATCGATTTTCTAGGATTCGAAAATGGTGTTGTAAGTTTAGAAATGAAAGGTTCTTGCGCTGGTTGTCCAAGTTCAACAGCCACTTTAAAAGGAGGAATTGAAAATTTGCTCAAACAACACATTGACGAAGTGAAAGAAGTAGTGGCGATAAATAGTTAAATCAATTTATCATTCACATCAAACTAAAAGTATATTCAAATGATTGAAACAGATATAATTATTATTGGTGCAGGTCCAGTTGGACTTTTCACCGTTTTTGAAGCAGGATTATTAAAATTACATTGCCATTTAATTGATTCACTTCCTTTACCTGGTGGACAATGCTCAGAAATTTACCCAAAAAAACCTATTTACGATATTCCAGGATTTCCTTCGATTTTAGCAGGTGATTTAGTGGATAATTTAATGCAGCAAATTGCTCCATTTAAACCTGGATTTACCTTAGGTGAAGCAGCCGTAGGAATAGAAGAAATTTCTGAAGACGGAAAACAAAAATTTATCGTAATAACCGATAAAGGAACGCAACATAAAGCGCCAACAATCATGATTGCAGGTGGATTAGGCGTTTTTGAACCAAGAAAGCCACCAATAGCAAACATAGAAAGCTTTGAAAATGTGGGCGTTGAATACATTATCAAAGACCCTGAATTTTACAGAGGTAAAAGCTGTGTTATCGCTGGAGGTGGAGATTCTGCACTCGATTGGTCGATCTTCTTAGCAGAAAAAAATATTGCAAAAGAAGTGATGTTGGTGCACCGCAGAACTTCTTTTCGTGGACATCTAGATTCTGTACAAAAAGTAATGGATTTAGCTGAATCAGGAAAAATTAAACTGATTACAGAAGCAGAAGTTATTGGCTTAAATGGAAATCCTAATCTTGAAAGCGTGATTGTAAAACACGATCATCAAGGAGATATTACGATTCCAACGAATCATTTTATTCCACTTTTTGGATTAAAACCAAGTTTGGGTCCTATTTCTGAATGGGGATTAGACATCGATAAAAATGCAATTAAAGTAGATACGCTGGATTATTCTACCAACCGACAAGGCATTTATGCCGTTGGTGATGTGAATCAATACGAAGGGAAATTGAAGCTTATTCTTTGTGGTTTCCACGAAGCAACAATTGCTGTTCAGTCTGCTTTTGCACGTATTCATCCTGATAAGAAAAATGTATTGAAGTATACAACCGTAAACGGAATACACGGATTTTAATCATTAGCTTCGGAGAAGTAAAAAATGTTTTCTAAAGAAGAGCTTGAACGCTACAACCGACAAATAATCCTGCCAAATTTTGGCAAGGAAGGGCAAGAGAAATTAAAATCTGCTCGTATACTCGTTGTTGGTGCTGGAGGACTTGGTGCTCCGATTTTACTTTATCTCGTTGCTGCAGGAGTTGGCAAAATCGGAATTATCGATAATGATGACGTAGATTTTTCTAATCTTCACCGACAAGTGCTTTTTTCTACAGAAGATATTGGAAAAATTAAAGTAGAAACTGCGCAAAAAAAACTCCATGCGCTCAATCCGAATTGTGAGATAATCACTTATAAGGAATTTATTTCTAGCGAAAATGCGCTTCAAATTGCTGAAAATTATGATGTTATTGTAGATGGAACAGATAATTTTCCGACGCGTTATTTAGTGAATGACCTTTCTGTGAAACTCGGTATTCCGAATGTGCACGGAAGCATTCATCAATTTTCTGGACAAGTAAGTGTTTTCAATATGCCTTTGGGAAATGGAAAATTTGGTCCAAATTATCGCGATATTTATCCAGAACCGCCTGCTGCTGGGGAAGTTCCTTCGTGTGCTGAAGGTGGCGTTTTAGGAGTTTTACCGGGAATTGTAGGTTCCGTTCAAGCAATGGAAGCGATTAAAGTTATTACTGGAATAGGAACTGTATTGAGCGGAAAAATTTGGCTCTACAATGCATTGGATCAATCTGTTCAATTTATTAACTTTGAAAAAAACGAAGAAAACAAGGTCAATAGCGATGCTAGAAATGAAATAGAATTGATTGATTATGAATTATTTTGTGGTATAAAAAAAGAGATAAAAATGAAAACAATAAGTGCGATTGAACTCATAAAAATGCAAGATTCGAATGAAGATTTTCAATTAATTGACGTTCGCGAACCTTACGAATTTGAAGAAAACAATATGAATGGATTACTTATTCCTATGAATAAAATTCCAGAACGCTTCAACGAAATTTCAAAAGACAAGAAAGTTGTTGTACATTGTCATGCAGGCGTGAGAAGTGCAAATGTGATTGCTTATTTAGAACAAACACACGGTTTTACGAACTTATACAACCTAGAAGGCGGAATTGTCGCTTGGTTAATTGCAGATAAATAATTTCAATAGAACTTGAATAGAAAAGGAATAAATACCGTTTTACTTTTAGGCATTCTCTCTTTGCTGAGTATTCTCTTTATTCAAGTTTATTGGATACGCAGCACGATTCATATTCAAGAGAATAAACAAGAGTTACAAGTTCGTCAAGACAGTCTAGATCAACGGCAATTTAATGAACGAATTCATATTTCACTTCGAAAAGTAGCGCAGGATATTTCTTCTTTTAACAAAGATTCATCTGACTTGTACGGAGCTGTGAAACAGCAATCTGAAAATTATTTTACAGTTGATATCAACGATACAGTAAATCCATTTTTACTAGAACAATTGCTTAAACGTGAGTTTTATCGACAAAGTATCAAAGAAGATTTTCAGTATGGAATTTACGATTGTTTCAGCGACAGTATCGTTTACGGAAACTATATTTCTTACGTCAATGAATCGTATGCTGTGGAAGACAAAGATTCTACAGGACAAATTCCCACTTCGGATAAAATGAAATGGAACAGAGATGGACATTATTTCTCCGTTATTTTTCCAAATCGTTCATCGGCACCTTTAAATCAAATTGACAAAGATGCTTCACCTTGGCTTTCTCTGCTGGCAATTATTATTGTTGTCGTTATCTTTTTTAGCTATTCACTTTCGGTCATTTTTAAACAAAAACGGCTTTCAGAGATAAAAAATGACTTTATCAATAACATGACGCATGAGTTTAAAACGCCTATTTCTACCATTGCACTTTCTTCAGAAACACTTTTACAAGATGATATTGAGAAAGATCCAGAACGTTTGAAGCAATATGCACGCATCATACAAAAAGAGAATAAACGCTTGGAAAACCAAGTAGAACGTGTTTTGAGCGTTGCTAAACTCGATAAAAATGAGCTCAAATTAACGATGAGCACATTTAGTTTACACGATTTAATTCAAGAAGCGAAAGATGTTTTTGATTTGAATCAACTTAACAATGGTGGAACAATCATTTTAGATCTTCAAGCAAAAAAAGATGAAATTTATGCAGATGAAGTGCATATTGGAAATGTGATTCACAACTTATTGGATAACGCCATAAAATACTGTGAAACAACACCAAATATTACCATCAAAACCTACGACGAAGGCAAAAATATAGCCATTGAAGTTTCCGATAATGGAATTGGTATTTCTAGAGAAGATCAGCGTATGGTTTTCGATAAATTTTACCGTGTTCCAACAGGAAATATACACAACGTAAAAGGATTTGGCTTAGGGTTGTATTACGTGCAGTTAATTGTAAATTCTCATAAAGGGAAAATACGTATAAAATCTCAACTAGGACAAGGAACTACGTTTACTGTGCTTATTCCTGTGAGTTAAATTACTTCGCTTGTATCAATTCCCTAAATAAATCCAAGTACTTTTCTTGATTTGCCAAAACAGAATACTTTTCTACCACTGTTTTTCTTCCTGCTTTACCCATTTTTTTGCGTAATTCTTCCGATTCAATAAGCAAGGATATTTTTTCTATCCATTCTTCTTCAGAACTCGCTAAAAATCCATTTTCTCCATCCTGAATAATTTCTGAATTCACACCAACAGCCGACATAATAGTTGGAACTTCTAAGGACATATACGTCAATCCCTTTAGTCCACATTTTCCTTTGCTCCATTCATCGTTAGGTAAAGGCATAATTCCTATATCAAAACGAGCAATTTCTTCTACTTCTGTTTCACTTTGCCAAGGAATTCCTTGTATTCCTAGTTCAGTATTTGAATAGTTTCCATCGCCCATCACGCTAAAGTGAATTTTATCTCCGTACTTTTCCTTGATTTTTTTCAAAACCGTTAAAAGATGCTCGAAATGTTTAATTGTCGTTGGACTTCCACTCCACCCAATGCAAATTGAATCCGATTTTTCTGGATTATTTTTCTGCTTAAAAATTTCTGTATCAACTGTGGTTGGAATAATTGTTACGTTTTTATTAAACGTTGACGCATAATTCGCTAAAAAGCTATTTCCGGCGATTACAGCATCCGAATAGGCAATATTTTTTCCTGTTTTTGCATCACTTTTAAGAAATTTCCATTTGCTATTTCCTGCAGAAGTATCGAGCATCCAAATAGCATCATCGAAGTCAAAAATTACTTTCGCTTTTGATTTGCTAAAACGTTTTTCGAAATACGTACTTCCCAACATCAATGCTTCGCGATGAATGAAAATAATGTCAAACTTATTTGTGCGACGCACGTCTTTTAAACGAATGGAAATCCCTTTCCAAACGATTCCTACTTTTTTGAGCAAACTTCCTGGATTATAGAAGATTTTATCATCCTTTTCAGAGATAATATTCGACAATTCACAAGAAAAACCATTTGCTTCAAAAAAAGAAAGATACTGCTCAAAACGATACCGTTGACTAGGATTTCTGTCTAAACGATGAGCAGCTATAAAAAGTATTTTCGGCATATTTGATTTAATCTTCCTCAAAAGTAAGGATTCATTTTTAAAACTAACCACAAAGACTCCAAGCTTATTATTAAGCAATAAGTTGTTGACAAACATTAAGGTTTATAAATCTTCTATAAAAATTTTGTAGATTTACATCTCAATTAAATTTTAACACGTAGTAAACAAAAAAGAATGCTTAAACGAATATTTAAAAAAATCTATTCATTAATCCCATTCAAAAAACAATTGTTTATGCTGTATAAACAATTGTTTTCTCCTTCAGAAAAAATATATCAACATCTTTATTTCAAAGGGTTCTTCAAGGTAAATGTTAATGAGAAAAAATCTTTTCAACTTTATCATGCTGGACATATAGAAGAAAATCAAATTTTTTGGAAGAGCTTAAAAGGTGGATGGGAGAAAAAATCTATTTCTCTCTGGGAGAAATTAGTAGAAAATGCTGATTGTGTTTTAGATATTGGAGCCAATACAGGATTATATGGTTTAGTTGCAAAATGTACAAATCCCAAAGCTACTGTTCATTGTTTTGAACCACTTGCTGGTGTTTATAGCATTTTGTCTAAAAATATTACAAGAAATCATTATTCTATATTTCCTCATCAAAAAGCGCTTTCTAATTATAATGGTAAAGCGAACGTTTATTTGCCAAAAGGGAATGAATTTGTATATTCAGTTACAGTAAATGAAAATACACTTACAACGAGATCTTTGGATGAAGTGGATGAGGTTGAGATTGAAACTATACGACTAGACACGTTTATAGAGCAAAATAATATTTCTAACATTGATTTGATGAAAATTGATGTAGAAACACACGAACCAGAAGTTATTGAAGGAATGGGCGTATATTTTAAACAATTTCGGCCTTCATTGATTATAGAAGTGCTAGACGAAAAAATAGCTGAAAAATTAAATGTGCTTTTTGAAGGCATGGATTATCTTTATTTCAATATTGATGATAAAAATAATTCTTTGAGAAAAGTAGATAAATTTACCCCAAGCGACCATTGGAATTTTTTAGTTTGCAAAAAAGAGGTTGCTTTATCTTTGAACTTAATATAATTATTTAGTGAATAAATGCTCAATGCTAGGTTCCTAATACAAATTAGATAAGTCGAGGAACAAGGTTCTCGCATAATTAACATAACCCAATTCATAATAGAATATTCAGAGAAATCTAATTCAATATTAACTAGATAAATTCCCTGTTTTACTATTGAAAATGATTATACTTGTATCGAAAAAAGAAGGGTAAATAATGGAATATGAAATAAAACCACAGCAAAAATTCAGTTTTGGGTTTAAAGAGCTTTGGACTTTTCATGAGCTCATTTATTATTTTACTTGGCGCGATATAAAAGTAAAATACAAACAAACAATACTTGGATTTCTCTGGGCAATATTGCAACCGCTGTTCATGACAGTTGTTTTTACATTTTTTCTTGGAAATGCTATTTCAAATCAAGCAAAAATTGATATCCCTTATCCTGTCTTTGCTTTTAGTGGTTTATTGATTTGGGGATTATTTAGTTCTGGATTAACTAATGCATCCAATTCGATGGTGAATAATGCTAACATTATTAAAAAAATCTATTTCCCAAGACTTATTATTCCAATTTCAGCAATTCTCGCTTCATTAGTTGACTTCTTAATTACTCTAGTTCTATTTTTTGTTGTGATTGCGTTCTACAAAGTAGAAATCAATTGGATTAATGCATTATTCTTACCGATTGCCGCTATTCTTGCAACATTTGCGTCGTTAGGTTTAGGTATGTTTTTAGCCGCTTTAAATGTTAAATATCGAGATGTTCGATACATTTTGCCCTTTTTTATTCAAGGATTACTTTTCCTTTCTCCTATTATGTTTCCTACATCAATTACTTCTAACAAAATAGCTGTAATGATTTTGCAATGGAATCCAATTGCAGGAGCATTGGAACTGGTTCGGTCAGTTTTTACAGATTATCAAGTAAATACATCAACTATTCTTTATAGCTCAATCAGTACAATTTGTATATTTACATTTGGCTTGTATTTTTTTAGAAAAACAGAATCATACTTTGCTGATTTAGCATAAAATACACTTAATGAACAATTAGCACAAACTTTGAAACCTATCTTAGAAATACATAATATCGGTAAAAAATACCGCATCAATCATGAGAACACTCAACCTTATTTAAGTTTAAGGGATAGTGTGACTAGTGTTTTCAATTCGAGACGCATGAAAGAAGACTTTTGGGCATTGAAAGATGTGTCATTTAATGTCAACGCAGGAGAAAGTATTGGAATTATTGGTAAAAATGGAGCAGGGAAATCAACTTTATTAAAAGTTTTATCTAAAATAACACCACCAAGCACAGGGAAAATTATTTCACGAGGAAGAATAGCTTCTTTACTGGAAGTTGGGACGGGTTTCCATCCAGAACTAACAGGACGAGAAAACATATACATGAATGGGTCAATTCTTGGAATGAAACGAGTTGAGATTCAAAAGAATTTTGATGAGATCGTTGATTTTTCAGGAGTTGAAAAGTTTTTAGACACGCCACTTAAACACTATAGCTCAGGAATGCAGTTGAGATTAGCATTTGCTGTTGCCGCGTTTCTTGAAAATGAAATTTTAATCATAGATGAAGTACTTGCCGTTGGCGATGCAGAGTTTCAAAAGAAGTGTATGGGTAAAATGGATGAAATTGCTCATAGTGGAAGAACAATTATATTTGTTAGTCATAACATGAATGCTATTAAACAACTTTGTACAAAAGTATTCTACCTCAAAGATGGAAAGCTAAAATCTGGAGGTGAAACAAATTTAATATTATCCGAATACGCAAAAAACGACACTCAGAATTCATATCAGAATGGATATAACGCAATTAATGCTAAAATTGTAAAAAAAATTAGTATGTTTAGTAATGATTTTCCAACAAATTCATTAGTTGCAGGATCAGACCTAAAAATTTTAGTCGATTTTAATTCTATAGATGAAATTGATTTTCCTGTGTTGGGAATTATTATTAGAAATGAATATGATGAAGCGATAATAGGTGTTAATAATAAGCATTATAAAAATACAAGTTTAGTGGATTCATCTGTGAAATCTGGACAAATAGAATTTCATTTACCATTTTTACCAATACTAAATGGTCGATTTTCAATTGACATTCATTTTGGAGATGGCTTTAAAGATTTAGAAGTATTAAAAAGCTGTTTTCACTTTAACGTATCGAGTGCAGGTATTTTAAATGCATCTGAGGTTCCTAATGAGAATCTAAATAAAATATTAATCGAAAAAATTAACTGGAATTATAAACATGAAACTAATTAACTCTATTAAACGTGAGATTCTACTAAAAAAAGAATTCATTGGGATACCAAAATTTGAAGTTTCTGTTCTCACTAATGAGAAAAAGCAACAGATTGCTGCTTTTACTTCAGAATTAAAAAAAGAACACACTCAATATATTAAAGAAATTTCCTCACCAGAAATGGCTATGTCAATTGAATTGGCTGAATTTTTAATTGAATATTGTATTTCAAATAGACCGTCCAAAATAATCGATTTAGGTTCAGGATTTAGTTCCTACGTCTTTCGGTTGTATAAGAAAAAATACAATAATGATGCTATCATCTATTCCGTCGATGACAACGAAGATTGGCTAGTGAAAACAAAAAAATATCTAGAAAAACATCAGTTAAATTATGATAATTTACTCACATTGGATGAATTACAAACAAAACAACTGAATGGATTTTTTGATTTGGTTTTGCTCGATTTGAATTTTGTTGAAAAGAGACAACACTACATAGTTTATTCAAATGAATTAAAAAATAAAGAAGGAAACGTCATAATTGACGATGTTCATAAAGTAGAATTTTTAAGAGAAGTGAAATCAAAAGCAGCCTCACAAAATGCAAATCTATATGATATTCGACTAAAAACTAAAGATCAATTTGGGCGCTTTGCAATCGTATTAAAATGAGTATCGAAATAAGTGTAATTATACCTACGAAAGATAGGCTTGAGATTCTTAAAGCGACACTAAAAGAGCTACTTAACTCAATAAAAAAATTTAACTATGAAATTATTGTAGTTAATGATTCAAAAACTGACAATTTAAACCTTTCAGAAGTTATTGTAGTTAATAATCCAAAGTCTGGAGCTGCATCTGCGAGAAATTATGGCGCAAGTATTGCGCAAGGCGAATTATTGTTATTTTTAGATGATGATATGATAGTAAATGAAAGTGCGCTTACACAAATCATTCAACTAACAAGAAATTCAGAAAAATCAATTTATCTACCTAATTGGGAGTATCCTCCTTTAGTGAAAGAAGCACTTCAAAAAAAATCATTTGGTAGATTTTTAAACAAAATAAATTACACATCATTAAAGGGCTGGATTGGAAAAGAAACTATTGGCTGGGAAAAAGAAAAATTATATGAACACAATGGAATGGCTAGCTATTGTTTTCTGATTTCAAAAAATGATTTCATCGAACTTGGTGGTTACAATGAGTCTTTCCCTTTTGCCGGTTTTGAAGATTATGACATTACAAAACGATTAACAAATTATCGTTTTTACATTTTACCCGGAGAACTAATCTTGCATAATGAAAATGATCGGTTAGAATTTAAACAGTTTTTAGAACGAAAAAAAAGGAATGCAACCACTCAACGAAAAGCAGTTGAAATAGGCTATTCTGAATTTACATTAAACTATTCAATTTGGAAAAAACTAATATTTAAAACTATTGATTCTGTAGAAAAACCATTATATTTACTCTTAAATAACTTACCCAATACTGCTTTTTTTGATAAACTCTATTTCAAACTATTATCTTTATTAATTGCCAAAAATATCTATTATGGTTATAATGAGGCTGATTAACTTTACTATCTACCTTCAATAAAAACATCCATGAAACAGCAAATTTTAAATTTTTTCAGAAGATTCTTACGAAAACCATTTTTTGAACGAATACTCATTAAAAATATTCAATCAAATTCAATCTTATCAAACATCTGCATTAAATTAACTCCTGGAAATCACTTATATCCAAAAAAGACATTCAGAAATATCAATAAAAACGGTGTTTTTTTTAACGTAGATATTTCCGATTATATTGGCCATTATTTATATTTTGGATTTAAGGATTTGGGGATTCAAGAACTTTTTAGGATAAGCAAAGACCAAAATGTGATTTTTGATGTTGGAGCAAATATTGGGTTCACGTGTTTAACAATGTCAAATCCTTCATCAACAAAAGCAAAAGTATATGCTTTTGAACCAGATGAATTCAACTACAACCAATTAATTTCAAACTGTAAACTGAATGAAGGGTTTAATATAATTCCAGAAAATATTGGCTTAGGAGAAACAGAGAGAAGTGCCAAGCTTGTTATTAATAGTCCAGATAATTTAGGTGGAAATCGAATTTCAAACGATGCTACTGAGGATTTTTCAACAATTAAAATCACTACAATCGACTTATATTGTACTGAAAAAAACATCAACCATTTAGATCTAATTAAAATCGATGTTGAAGGCTATGAATTTAATGTCTTAAAAGGCGCTATTAAAACTATAGAAACTTTTAAACCTATTCTTTTTATTGAAGTTGATGATGAAAATTTAAAACTCCAAGATTCAAGTGCTAAAATTTTAATCGAATTTTTAGAAGTCTACTATTCTAAAATATATGATGCTTCAACAAAAATTCAACTTAATTCTTCTGACAATTTTAATAATTGTCATATTGATATTGTAGCAACAAATTAAAATGATCAACTTAGTATATATTATATCATCAATATCTAAATCTGTAGCATTTGAATGGATAACAGAAGAACTAGACCGATCTACATACAACTTGGTTTATATTTTATTAAATGATGCAAATACGCCTTTTGAAGACTATTTAAAAAATAACAATGTCAGATGTTATAGAGTAAACTATTCAGGCAAAAAAGATTTACCTTTTGCATTATTAAAAGTTAGAAAAATTCTAAAAAAGGAAAAAGCGAATATTGTACATGCTCATTTATTTGAGGCTTCATTAATTGGATTACTTGCTGCAAAAATTGTTGGAATAAAACGAAGGATTCATACACGTCATAATGCAACAATACATCACAACTATTTTCCCAAAGCTGTAAAGTATGATAAATTTATCAACTATTTATCTACTGACATAATTGTGATTAGTGAAAATGTTAAAGATATTGTTGTCAAGAAAGAAGGTGCAGATGAAAATAAAATAAAAATTATTCATCACGGTTTCAAATTAGAAGAATTTATAGAAATCGATTCATTAAGGATTCAAAAAATACGAAACCAACATCTTCCCAATACAGAAGGAAAGATTATTTTTGGAGTAATTTCTAGATATATACATTGGAAGGGAATCCAATATATCATCCCAGCATTTGAACTTTTTTTAGAAGCAAATCCTAATGCGCATTTAGTTTTATCTAACGCATCTGGACCATATAAAGAAGAAATTCAAGCTCTTTTAAAAAAACTACCCGTAAATAGTTATTCGGAGATTATATTTGAAGAAGATATATTTGCTCTTTACAAATGCTTTGATTTTTTCATTCATACTCCTATTGATGCCGAGTCGGAAGCTTTTGGTCAAGTTTATGTGGAAGCATTAGCCTCTTCAATACCAAGTATTTTTACTTTGTCAGGAATTGCTTTTGATTTCATAAAACATAAACAAAATGCTTGGATGGTTCCATTTTGCAATTTTGAAGCCATCAATAATGGAATGAATGAATTATATAACAATAGTGACTTGGCCAAAAGAATTACACAACAAGGATTAGATGATGTACAACGTTTATTCCCATTATCACAAATGATTCAAGCACTCGAAAATCTATATGAAAAAGGAAATTGATTTTACGATAATTATTCCGACTTACAATCGTGAAAATTTCATTTTAAACACAATACAATCCGTTTTAGCTCAAGATTATAAAAATTTTGAAGTGATTATTATCGATGATGGTAGTACAGACAATACAAAAAAAATAGTTGAAGCCATACAAGATGAACGACTAATCTATGTGTTCAAAACAAATGAAGAAAGAGCTGTTGCGAGGAATACAGGGATAAAAATGGCACGAGGGAAATATGTTACCTTCCTAGATTCTGATGATGTTTTATTCCCAAATCACTTTACTGTTGCAAAACGATTCTTAGAACAACATAATTCGGTGGAGTGTTTTCATTTATCTTATCAAATAAGAAATTATACAACAAACAAAATAACCAACGTTCCAGTTAAAAATACAATTGCGAACAAACAACTAATTGAAGGGAATCTTTTAAGTTGTAATGGCGTTTTTCTCAGAAATGATATCGCTATTAGTAATCTCTTTAATGAGGACAGAGCACTAACAACACTTGAAGATTGGGAACTATGGTTACGAATTGCAGTTAAATATTCTATCCATATTGAAAAGACCGTTACATCAGAAATTATAGATCATGAAAATAGAAGTGTTAATCTGACAGATAGAGATAAATTAATAACAAAGTTCAAGATATTCATGGATTTAGTCCTAAATAATCCTGAAATTCAACGCTATTATTCTAAAGATATAAATAAGTTTAAAACAAGCTGCTTAACTTATATATCTTTGCATTTAGCATTAACAAAAAAGAATAAATCTGATTCATTAAAATACTTATTGAAGGGGATAATGTATTCTCCAGCATTTATTTTTAAAAGACGATTTTTAGCAATAATAAAGCATATACTTATTTAAAAAATAAACCAAGCAAAATCGATTTTGGTTCAAGCAAAAATGTTTTTCTAATTTATATCTCATCCTTGCAGGTAGCTGGTGGAAAGATGGTCATAATAAAATGAGAGGAACTTATTTTATCGTAAAGGCTATGTTGGTATATCCACCTAATATTATGAAAGTGATTAAACGAGTATTTAAGATTATTCCGTGACACTTCGACACTTCGACACTTCGAGTGCCTCAGTGTGCTCAGTGTATGAAATGTGAGAACGATACTTCGAGAGACTCAGTATCCCAGAACCTAAGTATTCAAAATAAAAAAAGGACACTGAGGTTTTCAAAATATTTATAGTAAAAAAGGGCGCTAAGAGCACTGAGGCACTCGAAGTGTCGAAGTGACCTTTTTTACTATATTTACATACCTAATCTAACCAACCATGAAAGGCTATATGTACATATTGCGCTGCTCAAATGATAGTTATTACACTGGAAGTACAAAGTATCTCGAATTACGTCTAGCTCAACACCAAGCTGGTCAAGGTGCGAATCATACGAAAAAATATTTAACGGTAGAATTAGTCTATTTCGAAGAGTTTCAGCGAATAGACCATGCATTCTACAGAGAAAAACAAGTACAAGGATGGAGTCGAAAAAAGAAAGAGGCATTGATACATGGAAATACTAACAATTTAGTGCCTTTGAGTGTTGCTTATAGAGACACACTTCGATGCTTCGAGAGCCTCAGCATCCGAAGTGAGCCTCAGTGTGCGGAAGATACTTCGAGTGACTCAGTATCCGAAGTGCACGACGTGTGAAATGATATTTTAAACAATAATGTATCAGAATACATAATAAATTGATTTTTTATGTACTCGAATACATAAAATGAGTATCTTTGTGAAGTTATGCAAAAACTTTTTGAAGCAAGTAATCGTTTATTAATCAATCAAAGCTCACAGTTTAAGCGCAGTTTATATCATAGAATAAACTGGGATCAACGTTTAATTGAGTTAAGAGGATCCAGAGGAGTTGGAAAAACAACCTTGATGTTACAAAAAGCACAAGGATACTTTTTAGAAAACTCACAAGAGGTATTATATATCACATTAGATGACATCTATTTTTTTGATCATACAATCGTTGAAACTGCAGAAGAATTCATTCAATATGGCGGAAAATATCTATTCATAGACGAAGTACATAAATATCCAGAAAAGAAAAAAGGGCATGACTGGTCGGCAGAATTAAAAAATATATATGATTTATTACCAGGAATACGTGTTTTTTACTCAAGTTCTTCTATGATTGAATTATATAAAGGAAATGGAGATTTAAGTAGGAGAAAAAGTAGCTATGCTCTCAACGGACTTTCTTTTAGAGAGTATTTAGAATATACAGGAGTATTAAAGTATGACCTAATTTCGTTGAATAGTATATTAAATGAACATGTTCAAATCGCAAGTGACATCACTTCTCAAATTAAAATACTCCCTCATTTTAAAAATTATTTGCAACAAGGTTACTTTCCTTTTTTTAAAGAAGAAAAAGAACAATATCTACAACGAATTAAAAACATAATCAATGTGATTTTAGAAGTCGATATTCCTTCAATTACAGACATTAAATTTGATACGATTGGTAAACTTAAAAAATTATTAGCGGCATTAGCCACAACAGTTCCTTACACTCCTAATTTATCAGAACTATCTAGTAATTTAAGTATTTCAGACTTAAGGACGCTATACAAATATTTGAATTTTATCGAAACAGCAGAATTAATTCGTCTTATCAATTCAAATGTTAAGGGAAATAAAATTTTGCAGAAACCAGAAAAAATTCTCTTAAACAATACAAATATTCTCTATGCATTGAGTAACAAACAACCAGAAATAGGAACGATAAGAGAAATATTTTTCAGTAATCAATTAGCCTATTTATATTCACTTTATTATCCAAAAAAAGGAGACTTTATTGTAGATGAAACATTTACCTTTGAGGTTGGTGGAAAGAATAAAAAGAGCAAGCAAATTCAAGCGATACCTAATGCATTTATAGCGATGGATGAAGTTGAAATAGGCTCACAGAATAAAATACCACTTTGGCTATTTGGATTTTTATATTAAAATGAAAACAAACAACATACTTGTTCTTACCCATTGGGATTTTGACGATGCTTTGGTGCAAACCTATACTTTGCCTTATGTAAAAATCATCGCATCTAAACTTCCAAAAGGCAGTGAAATTTATCTGTTTACACTGAACAAATCCAAAAAAAAACCTGTCGATTTATCTGAATGGAATATTCGTTTAATTCATGCTGATTATCATTCATTTGGAGCAAAAGCAGCTTGGGATTGGTTCAAAACAATCCTAAAATTAATACGATTAATTCGCAAGCAAGATATTTCAACCATACATACGTGGTGTACACCCGCAGGCGGAATGGGCTATATTTTATCTCGACTTACAGGAAAAAAATTGATCTTAGATAGTTTTGAACCACAAGCCTTAACAATGGTAGAAGGTAAAACGTGGAAAAAAGACAGCATGGCTTTTAAAATTTTATTTCGTTTAGAAAAACTACAACTCAAAAGAGCATCTGAGGTTATTTGTGCGGTGGGCGGAATGGTAGCATATTCTCAAAAAACATACGGAATTACAAAAAATCGTTATTTCTCCAAACCTGCTTGCGTTGATTTGGATTTATTCTCGAAAGAGAAGGTGAAAAACCCTCAATTATTAGCTGAATTGGATTTAGAAGACAAAATCACCTGTGTATATGCAGGAAAATTTGGCGGTATATACCTAGAACAAGAAACATTTGACTTTTTTAAAGTTGCTTCTGATTATTGGGGTGAAAAATTTCGGGTTTTACTATTGAGTAATCAGTCTGACGAAGAAATTGAAACCTATAGAAAACAAGCCAATTTACCTGCTGAAATGCTCATAAAAAAATTTGTTGTTCACAGTGAAGTAGCTAATTATATGGGATTAGGTGATTTTGCAATAACGCCTGTTAAACCGATTTCTACAAAAAGATATTGTTCTCCAATTAAAAATGGCGAATATTGGGCCTTGGGTTTACCTATTGTGATTACACAAAATATTTCTGACGATAGTGATATAATTGAAAAAAATAAGATTGGAGCTGTGCTAGAAAGTTTTGATAAAGAAGCATATTTAAAAGCGATTAAAACAATTGACGCATTATTGAAAAACAATACACGAGCTGAATTGTACGATAAAATTAGACCAATTGCTGAAAAATACCGTAATTTTGAGATTGCTGAGAAAGTTTATTCAGAGATTTATAAGAAATAACTACTCCTTCACGTACCAAACCTTCAAAGAGTTACCAATTTTGAAAAAATTTAGCAATCCATTTATCGCCTTTTTGATAGGTTTTCGATAACCATGTTCCAAACTTTCTCTCAGATTTTCATCTGAAAAAGTAGCCGTAGTACTTTCTTGCTTTTTCTTTTTTCTTAAACTGCGTTTGATACGCTCAAAACTAATTCCTGTAGTGGTATTCTTTGTTTTTCAAAACCACTTGTGCGCAATAATAAATCAATTGTTTTTGGCGTATAATAAGACAAATGCTCCGGATATTCGATGATCTCGTAGTCTCCTTTTAGCAAATAGCGTTCTATTGCATTAAAATTAGGCGTCGTGATATAAACCAAGCCTCCTTTTCGTAAAATTCGATGAAACTGACCCATTTCTTCAATGGGATTATTGATATGTTCAATGACTTCACTGGAAATTACGATATCGAACATTTCGTCTTCAAACATTACGTTGGTTAACTTTCCTTTCAAAGTTGTAATGCCTTTTGCCTCCAAATAAGCGATTTGACCATCTGTAAATTCAGTTGCAAAAACTTCCCAACCTCTTTTTTTGGCTTCAATCAAAAATAAACCAGGTCCACAACCAACATCTATAATTTTATTGGTTTTACGGTATTTTTCAAAGCCATCCAATACTTCATTGATACGTGTAGTTGTAATCTGAGATTCTACGCCATAACCAATTGGATAATTAGTATAATGATCTAAAATTTCAGCTTCTGTAGGGATTTTGGAGCAAAAGACAAATCCACTCGACTTACTTTTTACTAAAAAATTCTGCTCATAACCTTTCAAGGGATATAAATCTGCTGCTCCTGAAATAAGGCATTTTTGATGTTCTGGCAATTTTATGTGCTTTTAGATAACTACGTTGTAAAGATGTGTAATTTTTTAATAAAATTGCGGATTGCGGATTTTTTAACTCAACATTTTGAAAACCATCAAACCCGAACGTTGAGCGGAGTCGAAACGAGAGGATTTTTTATCTCCCACGTTTTTTAGGTGCTCTACTTCCTGCTGGTTTGGGCTTTGGATTTGTACGAGATTTTCCATTGCGCGGTGTAGAATGACTTTTAGCAGATTTTGCTCCGGTTTTTTTGTCAGAAGAAGGTTTGTCTTTTCTATACGGAGTTTTCTTATTAGCTGGTTTAGGAGCGCTCTTTTTCTTTGGTTCGTCTGTTTGAACAGAGTTTTTAAGCATTTCATTCAATCCTTCAAGCTCATGTTTTTTTAATTCTCTGTATTCCCCAACTGGAATGCCTTTCAAATTGAGGTTCATGATGCGAACGCGTTCTAACTTCACTACTTCATAACCAAAATGTTCGCACATTCTTCTAATTTGTCTATTCAAACCTTGCACCAAGGTAATTCTAAAAACAAATTTAGACTCCATTGAAACTTTACATTTTTTGGTGTTTACACCTAAAACAGGAACTCCAGAAGACATCGATTGAATAAATTGCTCTGTTACAGGTCTATCAACGGTAACAACATATTCTTTCTCATGTTGGTTTCCTGCTCGTAAAATTTTATTGACGATATCGCCATTGCTCGTCAGTATAATCAAGCCTTGAGAATCTTTGTCTAACCTTCCCACAGGGAAAATACGTTCTCCGTAACTGATGTAACTAATGATATTTTCTTTTGTACTGGAGTCTGTTGTACACGTAATCCCCGCAGGTTTATTGAAAATAATGTAAATCGCTTCTTCTACAGGTTTTGGTTCAACGATAATGCCGTTTACTTTTACTACATCGCCCGCTTTTACTTGATCGCCCATATAAGCTCGGCGACCATTGATAAAAACAGCTTTCGCCTCAATAAATTTATCCGCTTCTCTACGAGAACACATACCACTTTCGCTGATATATTTATTTAATCGAGTTGAACTACTTTCTAACATGGTGCAAAGATACTTTTTTCGCGGATTAGCAATCAATCATTTTGTAAATTACATGCACGAAATGCTATTTCAGACATTATTTTGAACTGCTTATCGTCTTTCAATTGCTTGCCGAGATAGATTTGCTCGTATTGCCCAGGAGTTGGAATGAGTATTCCATTTAATCCCATAATTTTTAAATCCATAATAGTAGAATAACCACTTCTCGAAATAATACACTCGGTTTGTTTCAGCCAATCCTCCATTTGAGTGGTAGATTCGTATTTCACCATGGTTATTTGGTCTAACTGTTCATTTTCAACGATGGAAGAAATGATAAAACAAGGCATTTTCAACGCTTTAAACTTCTCTAATACAAGTGAAAGCAATTGTTTGTTATACGGATGAGGTCCAGAGATAACAGCGCCAAAAGCATATTTATTTTCTGTTTTAATCGGTGAAAAACGAGAAAGAAAGCCAATAAAATGAACATTTTTAAAATTGGATTGTGTTAATTTTCCTGTGATGCGTTGTTCTTTTTCTACTGCATCTGGAATCCATATTTCATCAAATTGTTTTAGATAATGCTGATAATAGACATTTATCATTCGCTGATACCATGGAACGAGCAATTTCAATTGATGAGAAATAAGCACATTTTTAGTTGTCGGATGTTGAAATCCAAATCGTTGATCGGAGATAATTAGGTCAATTTTATGCTTTTTTACCAAAAAATCGGCTGTTTTTCGTTCATTTTTGATGTTTTTATGCAGTTTAATGAAAGAACGAAACAAATCCATTCCGAAATTTCCCTTTCCAGAAAAATTAAATGGATAACCTGCCAAAAATTCGATTTCTATACTTGGAAATTCAGCCACAAAAAAAGGTTTTTGCTCTTCATCACACGCAATGATTATTTCATTTCCATTTTCTTGAAGTGCTCTAATAATTGGGATGCTTCGCATGACGTGTCCCAAACCCCAATTGAGTGCAGAAAACAGAATTTTTTTATGATGAATTTCGGGGAGTTGCATGTTTCTTATACTAAGATAAGTATTTTCATTAATTTTGTGCTCTCTGATTAAATACTGATGCCTTTTTATAGAGCTAAAGTAACTATATAATTGGTATAAAATGGCAAAAAAGAAACTCGAGCGATTTGCTCAATTAACAACATTTGATCACGTAATAGAAGCCGTTATCGATAACGAATCTGTTCCTGAACACGCTTATAAAGGCAATTGGAATAAAACATTTTTTAAAAATGATCATCCCATCATACTTGAACTAGGTTGTGGAAAAGGAGAATATACGGTTGGACTTGCAGAAAAATATCCCAACAAAAATTTCATTGGACTTGATATAAAAGGCAATCGAATGTGGGTTGGTGCGCAAGCTGCCTTAGATAAAAATTTGACAAATGTTGCTTTTGTTCGAACGCGCATTGATTTCATCCGTTCTTTTTTTGGAAAAGATGAAATAGATGAAATTTGGCTTACATTTTCAGATCCTCAACCGGGAAAAGAGAATAAACGCCTCAGCAGTCAAAATTTTATTGAGCGTTACAGAGAAGTATTAAAACCAAAAGGAATTATTCATCTTAAAACTGACAGCGATTTACTTTTTGAATATACCGATAAACAAATAAAAAAGCACAACTACACCAGTTTACAATCTACGAGAGATCTTTACCATGAAATGCCGGAAGATTTAGATACGGAAACGCAAGAAATACTGCAAATAAAAACACATTACGAGCAACTATTTACCGCTCGTGGATTTAAAATAAAATATTGTAAATTTCAAATCGACTGATGAAAAGCCTTTCTTTAAACGAGAAACATAAAGACTTCTTTCAGCAAGTTTTTGAAGTGGTGAAACTCATTCCAAAAGGGAGAGTGACAAGTTACGGTGCTATTGCTCGTTATTTGAGTTCTGCCAGTGCAAGCAGAATGGTTGGTTGGGCAATGAATACTTCGCATACACACGAAAATGTTCCTGCGCATCGCGTTGTAAACAGAAATGGATTGTTGACTGGAAAAGCACATTTTTCTCCTCCATCTCTTATGGAAGAATTGCTAAAAGCAGAGGGAATTGAAGTGCGTGAAGATAAAATCGTTGACTTTGAAAAGTATTATTGGGATCCAACAGAAGAACTTAAATTGTAGTTTATCTGCAAACTAAATTACCTTTAAGCCATGTTTAATGAAAAGAAATTTGTTTTTGGAGATGTGCACATTCATATTATTGAATTGAGCGACTTTGTTGAAGAAAACTACTTACATTTATTAAACGAACAAGAAAAAAAACGATTCGAAACATTCATTTTACCCAAACGAAGAAAAGAATTTGTTGCCACACGATTTTTAAAAGAACAACTTTTTCCAGGAGCACAGATTCAATACAATGCATTAGGTGCGCCATTTTTAGATAATTCAATCCATATTTCTATCAGTCATTCACCTAATCACGTTGGAATTGCTTTTTGTAAAACGCATAAAATAGGCTTTGATTTAGAGCAAATACGCGACAAAGTACATCGCATCAAACATAAGTTTCTGCACGAAGAAGAATATAAAAACGTCGATACAGAAGATACCGAAACACTGATTAAAATTTGGTCCGGAAAAGAAGCCTTATTCAAATTAGCAGGAGTTGAAAATGTGCCTTTTGCAACAGATTTAATGGTGCTTCCAATAGAAAATAATATTTGGAGAGGTCAAATTTTGCACGATGAAATTTGTAGTTCCCTTAAAATGGCTATTTTTACACAAAATGACTATGTCATTTCAATAAACCTAACTGATGTACAAGAAACGTTCTAATATCATTCAACAAATAGCTTCGAAGAAAGGTCAAGTTGCTGTGCTCATCGATCCAGAAAAAAGTAGCGATAAAAACTACTTAAAGAAAATCGTTGAAAAAGCAACGTTTGCTGGAGTTCACTATTTTTTTGTTGGTGGAAGTACCGTTTCTCATTCAGAATTTGAAGCATGTTTAAAGCATTTAAAAAGCTTAACAAAAATTCCAATTGTTATTTTTCCAGGAGCTTCTCACCAATTATCGGATAAAGCAGATGCAATTCTATTTTTGAACCTCATTTCTGGAAGAAATCCTGATTTTTTAATTGGACATCAAGTAAATGCTGCCCCAGAATTACATAAAATGAACATGGAAATTATTCCAACTGCTTACATGCTAATAGATGGCGGAAAAAAAACCTCTGTACAATATGTGAGTCAAACCACACCAATTCCAAGAGATCAGCATACGATTGCATTAAACACTTCGCTTGCAGGTAAAATGATGGGAAATGCCGTTTTGTATTTCGATGCAGGAAGTGGTGCAAATTTTCCTGTAGATTCAAAATTGATTGCATTAGTTGCTAAAGAAACGCAATCACCCATTATCGTCGGTGGAGGAATACGTTCTATTGAAAAGATGGAAGAATTAGCAAAATCTGGAGCAAATGTACTTGTTATCGGGAATCATATCGAAGAGAATATCGATTTCTTATTGGATATCAAACACTACTCCGAAAGTATCTAAATTCAATTAATTCTAAATTTTTAGGCATAAAAAAACCCTCTGTCAGACAGAGGGTTCAAATTTATTGAAATTGAATTATTTCTTTTTCAAAGTCATTTTAATAGAATTTCCTTCGATTTTTGAAGCAACAACCATTTCAGAAGATGAAATAGATTCGATATCCATTTCTTCTGTTTTAGAGTTTGTTGTTACAGACAATTTCTTTCCGTCTTCAGAAATTTTGTACGTTCCTTTATCTTCTCTTGTGTCGCCCATCATAGTCGCTTTTGTAGTAACGTTTCCGTCTTTTTCAAAAGTCATAACCATTGTTTTCATCGCTTCTTCCATTTTAGGGATCATTGATTCAACAAATGCTTTTTGCTCTTCTGGAACTGTTGCCAACATAGATGATAAATCGATATCACTTACTTGCCATTTTCCAACGATAAGATCTTTAGGAGAATTTCCACCACATGATGCCATTACAACAAGTAACGCGCTCATAACAAATAATTTAACAGTTTTCATTGTGTTTTTTAAGATTAAATTTAGGGCGAAGATACGCTTTTTTCGATTCCAACAAATAAATGTTTTAGAAATTACAGTATTAAGCAATGTTTGTAAAAACCTGCTGAATATCGTCGTCGTTTTCTATTTTATCCATTAATTTATCGATATCTACCAATTGTTCTTCTGTAAATTCTACTGGAGAAGTTGGGAAACGTTGTAAACTCGATTTCTTCACGTCTAAGTTTTTAGCGTGTAAAGCTTCCGAAAGCGTTCCGAAATTGGTATAATCTCCATAAATGAAAATTTGACCTTCATGTTCCTCGATTTCCTCTAAGCCAGCATCTATTAGCTCAAATTCAAGTTCTTCAATATTTATATTTTCACTCGATTCTAGTTCAAATACTGCTTTGCGGTCAAACATAAATTCCAACGAACCATTTGGAACTACTTGTCCATTTGCTTTATTGAAATACGATTTAACGTTTGCAACTGTACGAACTGGATTATCAGTTGCGCATTCAACGAAAATCAAAACACCGTGAGGTCCTTTTCCTTCGTAGTTTATTTCAGAATAATCTGCTATATCTTTCGCATTAGCACGTTTTATAGCTGCTTCAATATTGTCTTTGGGCATATTTTCACCCTTCGCATTTTGAATCGCTGTTCTAAGTTTCGAATTTGTTTCTGGGTCTAATCCACTTTCTTTTGCCGCTAAAGTAATTGCCTTAGCAAGTTTTGGAAATACGCGAGACATTTTATCCCAACGTTTTTCTTTTGCTGCTCTTCTATATTCAAACGCTCTTCCCATAATTTGTTGTTCTGAAAATTTTGATGCGTAAAAGTATAAATTTCAAAGTAAATTAAACAATTCAGATAGAGTTTTTCACTACCTTTGTTATATGGATTACGATATTGAATTACGATTTCAAAAATTATTAGCCAAATTAGATGAAGAATTTGGCGGTGGGCTTGATGTTCAATCAATTCTATTTTTAGTAGGTGTTCAAGAGTTAGGACAAGGGTTTCGTGTCTTTAAAAAAGAGGAAAAATTAGACTTAATGCACATAGCAATTTGTACTATTTTAATGCCTTATGGTCATTATGAATTCATAGGTAGAGACGACGATAATTGGCCACATTTTGAGCTATTAAAACAAATACCACAATTAAACCAAAAAGATCAAGAACATCTAATGAAAGAAGCACTTTTGGATTATTTTGCTCAAGATCAAGTTTACGCCGTATAAATAATAGCATTTCTCAATCTCTTCTACTTTTTTAAGGTGTATGAAAAAACTACTTTTCTTATTTTTAGTATTTCTTTTTGGAAGTAGCGTAAGTTCTTTTAAAAATGATACAACTACTCCACCTAAAATTTACAAAACGAAATATGTTGTCGTTTTAGTAATTGATGGTCCTCGCTATTCAGAAACTTTTGGCGATTCTACGTTTCAGTATGTTCCTAATATGAAAAATATACTTTCAAAAGAAGGTGTATTGTATTCGCAATTCAGAAATAACGGCTCCACTTTTACCAATGCTGGACATACGGCAATTACAACTGGATATTATCAATGCATTAGTAATGCAGGAAAACAATTGCCAAAAAAACCATCTGTTTTTCAATATTATCTAAAAGCTTCTGGAGCTCCAAAAACGAGTTCTTGGATTATTTCTAGCAAAGGTAAACTGGAAATTTTAGCCAATACAAAAGACAAACATTGGTGGAATGAATATACACCCATGAGTTATTGTGGTGCAAATGGGAATTCGGTTGAATATACAGCAGATGATTTAACGTGGAAATTTGTAGATACTATCTATGAAAAATATCCTCCAACGTTGTCTTTGATTAATCTTCTTTCTGTCGACGTTGCTGGACATCAAAATGATTGGCAAGGTTATTTAGATGGAATCAAATATTGTGATAAAAAAGCACTTGCTTTGTGGGAATTGATTCAATCAAACCCAAAGATGAAAGACCAAACAACGCTTTTTATTACAAATGATCACGGCAGACATTTGAACGGTGTGAAAGATGGTTTTGTAAGTCACGGAGACGGTTGCGAAGGTTGTCGACACATCATGTTACTCGCAATGGGTCCAGATTTTAAAAAGAATATAATAATAGATAAACCTGCAGAAATGATTGATATTAGTGCATCAATCGCAGAGTTACTCCATTTTCCAATGCCAACTTCAGAAGGTAGAGTTTTAACAGAACTCTTTAATTAAGTTTATTCTACGACCTTTTTACGAACCAAAAAATTAGGATTTATTTTGATCTGAGTTTTTAAGTCGATCGCTATATTCAGCTTTAACTCTTGCCATGCATTTGTAGGATGAAGCCAATTATCAGTTTCATCTATCTGAACTAAAACTGGCATATCAAATTCGTCTATTGTATTATCCCAACGATACGACAAAGTAGAATCATTCATTTTAAAAGCCAATCGAGGAATTTGAACAGTTCTCAAATACTGATTAAACACTTGCGTGAAATCGTGTTTTGTGAAATCGTTTATAAATCTCTCGACTGTTGGACCATTTACCGTTTTATAATAAAATGTTTTGTTTAGAGCCCTCAATAATTGTCTAAACTCTTGATCATCATTTATAACTTGACGAATCATGTGAATAATAGCAGCCGCTTTTTCATATTGGTCTACACTTCCTCCATCACACATATCAACAACACCTTCGATAGGCGATTTATTGCTGATAATATTCCATTGACCTAATTGATACTTAGTTGCTTGTTCTTTCCCAAAAGCACATTCTGTAAAAATCGATTCACAGTAGGTTGTAAAACCTTCTTGAATCCAAGAATAGGCGACGTCATTAGCAGAAATACTATTTCCAAACCATTCGTGAGCAGATTCATGAACGATGATAAAATCAAAAAGCAAACCTACTCCTGTTTGACTTCTATCCATTCCGTAATAGCCCATTTTGTAATCATTCCCATAAGCTACGGCACTTTGATGTTCCATTCACAAATAAGGAGATTCTACTAACTTGTAGCCATCTTCATAAAACGGATAAGGTCCTAGCCAAAATTCAAAACAATGAATCATTTGTTTTACAACCGCAAATTGAAGTTTTGCTCTATCTAAATTTTCACGAAGCACGTAATAATCTAAATTAAGAACTCCTTTTTCGCCATTCAATGTGTCGCTCCAATGTGCGTAATCGCCTATATAAAAGGTAACATCATATAAATTGATTGGATTCACAACACGCCAATGAGAAATGATTTTACTTCCTTTCTTGATAGATTCTATTAAACGTCCATTTCCAATTGCGGTTAATTTACTAGAAGTTTCATAAAATACATCTACGCCTAAATCTGGTTCATCACCTGCGAAATCTTTACATGGCCACCAGCTACTTGCTCCAATTCCTTGACATGCAACCGCCATCCAAGGTTTTCCATTTGCAGAAGTGTCTAGAACAAAACCTCCATCCCAAGGAGCATTTTTGGCTATTCTTGGAGTTCCTGAATAATTAATTACCAATTCAAAAACTTCGCCCTTTTTCAGTTGTTTAAAATCTCCCACCACGAAGTAATGGTTGTCTTTTCTGTAAAATTTTAGTGATTTATTTCCATATTTTACGGAAGAAATTTTCAAGGGATTTTGTAAATCTATTTGCAATGAATCCTTAGGAGTTTCTATAACTTTTGCACGAATTATTGTGTTGCCTTTAACCTTCGGTTTTCCGGGAATTAGGTTCAAGTGCAAATCATAATGTTGAACATCCCACCAAGAGCGATAAATAGAATTACTGCATTCATCTGAGTCGAAAGTGGTTACTTTTCCCCATGAAATAAATGGAGCAACCATACAAATGAAAAATACGATTTTATACATGAAGTGTATTTACAACTTGTAATACGTGAATTTGAGAAAGTAAAACCTTAATTCTTTTCTACCGAACGAATCGTTTTTACCATAGTTTCGATAATAGGTTTGTGATAACCTTCATCAGGACTTTTGAATACATAAGATATTCCGTCAATTTCTTTTACGCCGTAGCAATGATAGCTATCGTGATCCACACCAACATTACTTGCTTTTTTATCTTTGTAATTCAAAGTGCGTTTGTAGAAAATAAGGTCAGCTGAGTCTTGAAGATAGGTTACATCATAAAATGGGAACGAAGCTAAACGCGCTTTCTCATTTTTTATGATATCTTTTTCATGTCCAAAATCTTCAATAAATAGTGAAAAATTTGGGCCAAGATTTATTTCCCATTTAAAATCATCTTCTGTATGGATAATTTCTGGCTCAATAGAAGCTCCAACATTTGAAGATTGATCTGGCAACATAATAAGTGCTGGAATACCAAATTCTTTCAATGATTTACCTTGAAAATCAGAATAATCTGTCGGATCAACAGTCATTGCATCGTCATCTGTTTTCTCACCTCCACCACATGATGTAAAAATTAAAGAGGCAGAGATTAAACATAAAGTAGATAAGAAAAATTTCATAGTTGGTATTTTTTGAGATTTTGTAAAAGAGCTAACATTTTTAATGTCAACCATAAACAAACTCTATTTATGAGATAAAAATAACAATAAAATTTAATTTTTCATCTTTCTGCTAATATTTTTAGAGGTATTTTAACCTAATGAAGTATTCATCAAAATTCAAATAACTACATTTGAGAATTGAAATTGGTAGAATTGCATCATTCAATTTTAGAAGACTAAAAATTAGATTATGCCTAAAATAAAAATATGTCGCAGAGAAACATTCAATGCGGCACATCAATTAGTAAATCATCATTGGACAGCAGAAAAAAATAGTGCAATTTTTGGAAAGTGTTTCAATCCAAACTATCATGGACACAACTATGTGTTGGAAACGTGGCTTTGGGGAGAAATAGATCCAGAAACTGGTTATTTATACGACCTAAAAGAACTGAAAGAACTCATCACAAATGAAGTTTTACAAAAACTAGACCATAAAAATCTAAATTTAGATGTTCCTGCATTTAAGGAATTAAACCCAACTGCCGAAAACATAGCTATTGTAATCTACGATATACTTCGTGAAAAAATAGCATCCAACATCCAACTCAAAGTGCGTCTTTACGAAACACCCAAAAATAGCGTTGAGTTTGGAGAGTTTTAATTACATTTAAAGTAAATCAATTATAAAAAATCATCGCAGGCAATGGAAAATTTCACTAACCTAGAACCAAGTTCTGAAGAAAGAAAAAAGCTTCAAAATACTATAAATCAATATACTGAATCTTTTTTAGAAGATCTTCCAAATAAAAAAGCGTACGTTTTTGATGGTTATGAAAGAACAAAAGAAGACGAAGGTTTTAAGGTAGATGGAACTCCAAAATCAATGGAAAGTTTGCTTAACCTTATCAAATCTAGAATTGACAATACAGGTTTAAATCCAGCTTCTGGTGGACATTTAGGTTATATTCCCGGAGGAGGAATTTATACCGCTTCACTTGGAGATTATATCGCTGCGGCGACCAATCGTTATGCAGGTGTTTTTTATGCTTCTCCAGGAGCAGTAAGAGTTGAAAATGCGTTAATTGATTGGGTGGGAAATGTAATTGGTTATGAAAAAGGTTTCGGAGGAAATATTGCTTCTGGTGGTAGCATAGCCAACTTAATCGCCCTTTCTACGGCAAAAAGAGCTAAAAAAATTAAGAGTAAAAATATCGAAAATACAGTGATTTACACCACACAACAAAGTCACCACAGCATAAAAAAAGCATTGCGACTAATCGGTTTAGATGAATGTATTTTGAACCTCATCGAACTTGATACGCATTATAGAATGAAAGTAGATGCGCTTGAGAATCAAATTCAAGAAGATAAAAAGAATGGTTTACACCCATTTTTAATTGTTGCAAACGCAGGTTCAACAGATGTTGGCGCAGTAGATGATTTGACAAGTATTGCTGCAATTGCTAAAAAAGAAAATCTTTGGCTGCACGTAGATGGCGCTTATGGCGGATTTTTCATTCTTACAAAATATGGAAAAGAGAAACTAAAAGGAATAGAACTAGCAGATTCTGTTATACTAGACCCGCATAAAAGTTTGTTTTTGCCGTATGGAACCGGAATGGTCATGGTAAAAGACGTAAAACATCTTTTGGAAACAAATAGCTATGAAGCTGGTTATATGCAAGACACAGAAGGTTGGCAACAAGAGCTTTCTCCGGCAGATCTTTCTCCAGAGTTAAGTCGAAATTTTAGAGGAATGCGTATGTGGATTCCATTGCAACTTCATGGAATTAAGCCATTCGTAGATACTTTAAACGAAAAATTAGAGCTTTCAAATTACTTCTATGAATCTATTCAACAACTTGGTTTTGAAGTAGGAACAGCACCTGATTTAACGGTAACTATCTTCCGATTTACTCCAAAAGAAGAAAATGTGGAAGTTGCGAATCGAGCTATATTAAAAAACATTCAAGAAAACGGAAGTATTTTTATTTCTTCAACACAAATTGATGGCGAATTTTGGTTAAGAGTAGCCATTTTATCTTTTAGAACACATAAAAAAGAAGTGGATACTTTGCTGAATATGCTAAAAGAGTATAGCCAACAATTCAATTGATGCGATTTTAGAAGCAATTTTATTTTTAAATATTGGCTTAATATTTGTAGGCATTTTCTGCGCTAAAATAAAAAATAGTGTAAATTCGCTTTTTATTTTTTTATGAGAACAAACTATAAAATACTTTTCTCTTTACTGTTTTCTTTAACTATGTCTTCTGTAACTATAGCACAAGATACATTGTCTGTTTTATTTATCGGAAACAGTTTTACTTTTATGAATGACATGCCTGATTTATTTAAAGGTATTGCTGAATCGAATGGTAAAAAAGTATTTGTACAAAAATCGGTAAAACAAGGAACTTCCTTAGAATATCACGCAACAACTCCCGAAACGTATAAAGCAATAAAAAGTCGCAAGTGGGATGTGATTGTACTTCAAGAGCAAAGTAATATTCCTGCTCAACCAGAAAGTATGATCAACAAAATAAGTTTGCCTTATGCAAAACAATTAACAGATAGCATTCGACGAAACAATGAGTGTACAAAAATCTTTTTATACATGACTTGGGCGTATAAAGATGGAAACAGTCATTGGAAAGAAATCGCTTCGTATCCTGCCATGCAAGAACGTTTATCCAATACTTATCTAAGGTATGCTGATATCTTAAATGTACAAGTTTCTCCTGTTGGTGCTGTTTGGCAACGTGTAAGAAATAGCTATCCAGGATTAAATTTATACTATTCTGATAACCAACATCCGAGTTTACTTGGTTCGTATTTATCTGCATGTACTTTTTACTGTTCTATCTTTGGAGAATCGGCTTATGGTTCAACTTTTACAGGAAAAATAGATAAACATACTGCAGAGATGATTCAACTAGCTAGTTCTCAAGTTGTATTGAATAGTTTGAGTTCTTGGAGAATTATTTACGACCAAAAACCATTGCGACCAGCATTTGATGTGGTTATTGACGATAATAAAGTGAAGTTTTATAACCGAGCAGAAAATGCATATTCGGTAAAATGGGAATTTTCCGACGGAACAGAATCAACCGAATTAGATCCTTTACATAATTTTCATAAAAAAGGAAAATATACTGTAAAACAAATTGTGAGTAATCAATGTTCGACTAAAGTTTTAGAAAGAACAATTGTAATTGATTAAAAAGTTCTGTTCCAAGTATATTCCCAATCTTTTATCGCTTCAAATCTTTTGACAGCTTCTTTATTGGAAGGATGTTGCAAAACAGATTCTACCGAAACTTCTTTTAATTCAGGTGCTAAATCATTTCGCACAAAAATAAAATTGAAGCCCAATTCATTCGAACCAACTAAACGGTAGTTTTTGTGTTTCGCTAAATTATTCATTGCTATAGGTGAAGCACCGTGATAATCTGGATGTTTCCCTGGATAAAAATACGAAGCGTCATAAGGAACAACGATGTCATTCAGTCCAAATTCATTATGTGTTTCAATAATTACAATTTGAGGCTTAATTAAATTAATTGCTTCCCAAACCCAATAATCATTTCCGTCAATATCAATTGACATCATACCAATCTCTCCAAATAATCCACCTTGAGCTATCAGTTCATTTATATTTTCTCTCGTTATCATCGAGTGAATAAACGTAGGTTGTTTTACCTTTTTATTTCCCCATTTTTTATAAAAAAAACGACCTCTTTCTATCGCTTTTTCATTTCCGTCGAGAAACAAACCTGTCCAATCATGGTGAAAATGCAAATTAGCAGAATTACTATTCACGCCATCATCTGAACCGAATTCTAGAAATAACTTAACTGGATTTTCGATTAAAGAAATCACATACAAAAGCAATCCATCTTCTTCAAACTGAGAAAAAACCTTGAAACCAGTTTCAGAGAAATTGGGCAATGCATTTTTGCTTTTGGCAATTCTATATTGCTCAATCAATTGATGTTGTCTCTTAGATTCCTCTTTTGAAAAACGATCTCTTATCTTAAAATGAAGAAAATGTTTTTTCAGAAAATGTTTCAAACTTGGATGCATGGGACGAATATACGTTAAGCAAATTATTTTTAATGCAATTTCATGGAAATTATCGTTGTATTATTCACTTTTGCATACTTTCTGCTAACTTCGTCCTAGTGAAAATCTTTCTTACATACGATTATGAACTTTTCTTTGGATCTACAACGGGTTCAGTGGAAAAATGTATGATAGAACCAACAAATGGTCTTCTTAAAATAGCGAAGCAATATCAAGTGAAAATGGTCTTTTTTGTGGACGTTGGCTATTTGATTAAGCTAGAAGAATGTATGGCTGAACATCCAACTTTACAATCCGATAACACAAAAGTTAGAGAACAATTAGCACGTATTGTAGCTGAAGGGCATGATATACAATTACATATTCATCCACATTGGGAAAAATCTTTTTATGCAGATGGAAAGTGGAATATAATAACTAAAAATGCTTATAAATTAAGTGACTTTAGCGATGAAGAAATAAAAGAAATTGTAACAAAATACAAAGCATATCTAGACGATATTATTGGTTATAAAACAAAAGCATTTAGAGCTGGTGGTTGGTGTATTCAGCCTTTTCATCGTTTAAAAGATGTGTTTCAAGAACTTGAAATCAAATTTGACACAAGTGTTTTTCCTGGTGGAAAATTTTCTTCATCAAAATATGCTTATGATTTTACATTAGCGCCTTTTAAATCTACTTATCACTTTAGCGATGATGAATGTAAAGAAGATTTTGATGGCTATTTTAAAGAATATCCGATTAGCTCTATGTATTATTCGCCTTATTTCTATTGGAGATTATATATTTTAGGAAGATTATTTCCCTCACAACATAAAATGATAGGTGACGGAAATTTTATGCCTCAACCGGGAAAGAAAAAACACGTTCTTCTTCATTTTAATTGGAATCATGTCAGTTCGGATGGTTATTATGCTTCGAAATTACTTTTTGCTTTAAAAAAATTCAAAAAAGATGGGAAGGAAAACCTTGTAGTAATCGGACATCCAAAAGGTATGACAAAATACTCCATGAGGAAAATGAAACAATTCATAAAAGCCTCTCAAAAGGGTTGCCAATACTGCACATTTAAAGATTTACATTAAAAAACGCTCTACAAAATAATAAAATGGTATTTTTGACCATGATTTAAATTCATCTTTATGAAAAAAATTTACACTTTAATTGGAATATTTACGTTTGGAGCGACTTTGACTTTTGCGCAACAACAACTTGAAAACCCTGGTTTTGAAACTTGGGATAACTTAGGTTCAGCTTCAGAAGAACCTGCAGAATGGAGTTCTCTAAAAACAGCAGATGCTTTAGCGGCTCAAGCACCAAAAGTACTCTTTCAAGATGCTGGTAGAACTGGTGGATTCTCTATTAAATTAGTTACTGGAAGTGCATTTGGAATTCCTGCAAATGGAATGATTACAAACGGAAGAGTTCATGCAGATTTCACGCCTTCTAACGGATATGTTTATACAGAAACTTCTGATTCTAAATGGAATACTCCTTTTAGTTCTTTTCCAGATAGTTTAGTTGGATATTATAAATATACACCAGTTGGCTCTGATCCAGGTAAAGTAGAAATTATTCTACATACAGGAACAAATGGTCAAATGCCTGAAAATGGAACTGCAGGAAATCGCGTTGGAAGAGCACGATTTGACTTTAGTGTTGCTCAAAGTAACTGGACACGTTTTTCAGTGCCTTTTCATTATTACAATCATAACACTCCTCAATATATTTTAAGTGTTTTAACATCTGGAGATAGTACAATGTCTACTCCAGGAACAACTGCTTGGTTTGATGATATCGAATTAATTTACAATACGATCACAACAAATACAATTGCTCCATTAGTATATAATGTAACGAATACTACAGGTGATGCAATTATAATTCCATTTACATTATCTGGTGATGCTCCTGCGGGAAATAAATTCATTGCACAACTTTCAGATGAAACAGGAAGTTTTGCTCATCCAACTAATTTAGATACAATAAGTGGAACAACTTCTGGAAGCATCTCAACTATGATTCCAAGACAAACTCAACCTGGAACTGGATATCGCGTGCGTGTAATTGCTACGAATGATGCTTTTCAGACAAGATATGTTGTAGCAAATACAGATGATATTACCATCAATTTACAAGGAACTTATATCACGCCTGATAACAATGATATGCCAAGCGGAATCGTTGGACAAGGATCTATTGTATTTACTGTTTTTGAAAATCCAACTGCACTTGGTCGCGAATGGTTTTTTTCTGATTCTTTAGGCGCAGTCTTTAACACATTCTCTCCTTCAGAAACAGGAACGACATTAAATTATAATCCTGCTACAAAAGGGTATACGAAAATTATGTGTACATCATTTTATGCTACTGATACATTATTTTCAAATGCAGTATTGACATATTATGGACAACTTGGATTGTTAGAATATGGAAATACATTGACAGGTGTAAATGTTTACCAAAGCAGTAACTCAATTGTTATTTCTTCTGATAAAGCAATTGAATTTGTAGTATACGACGCTTCTGGAAGAAAATTAAATCAAGGAAAAACAAGTGGAACAACAAGTTTCCAACCAAAAGAATCAGGATTGTACCTTATTCAATTATCAGATGGAAAATCTTTAGAAACACGAAAATTAATCTTCAATAACTAAATCAATAAAAATGAAAAAAATTCTACTCGCATTCTCTGTATTTGTTACTGCTGCAGCAGTAGCACAGACTCAAATTCCAAACAGTAATTTTGAAAGTATTTTTACCGCAACGGGAATAAATCCTAGTAGTATTGCTATTTCTTACGATAGCTTAACTGGTGGATGGGTTTCTGGAAACCGCATAAAACGCGATATTCCAATTGACGATGGAACAGTTGAATATCAATTTATGCAAGACACTAACTATACATGGAATGCTTCAAGTAACCATGCATTAGTATTGCGTACGTTTACAATTGGACCTGTTTTAGCAACTGGTAATGTAGGAACAGGAACGTATTCTTATAATTCTGTTAATCCTTTTAATAGCGTTATTTTCGGGATTCCATTTGCCGACAGACCCATTTCAATGATTGGGTATTACCAATACAAATCTGTATTAGGAGATACTTGTCTAATTGAAGTGACCTTAACAAAATGGAACGCTGGAACAATGCAAAGAGATACATTGGCTCATGGAAAAATATTAGATAACCAAACATCTAATTCTTACCAACAATTTTCTATTCCTTTGACATACGGATCTGCAGACATACCAGATACATGTAGTATTGTTTGTTTATCTTCAGCATATGCTTATGTGAAAGACTTGTCAGAAACTCCAAGAGGTCAAATTGGCAGTACACTTCTTTTAGATGATTTCAAAATGATTTATGATCAAAGTGGAATTGATGAATCTACTGAATTAAAAGGAAATGTATTTGCATCTGGAAATAACATTGTCGTAGATTTACAAGAACAACCAATTGATGCTACGATTCAATTAATTGATCTTTCTGGAAAAGAAATTTTCAAATCTTCTTTAAAAGAGATGCATAATGAGATTTCAATAAAAAATAAAGGACTTATTATTGTTCGTATCCAATCTTCAAAAGGTACTATCGAACAAAAATTAATGTTCCATTAGAAATCAACCTTTATTAAACAATTTGAAAAGAAGCAATTTTAATTAATTGTTTCTTTTCTTGTTTTTAAGAATTTATTCTAAAAATTAAAAAATAGATTACCTTTGACTCCAAAATTTCTAAGGTCAAACCTCTTTAGAAATAAAAATAAACTGCATGAAAATAATTTTATCTACTATTTTTTCCTTCTTATGTATTATTACATTTGGTCAAACAGGTAACCTCACAGGAAAAGTAACTCAAAAAGATACCAAAGAACCTTTAATTGGTGCAACAGTCATTTCAAAAACAGATCCTTCTCTTGGAGCCTCTACTGATATGGATGGAATGTACACAATTCAGCTACCTGTAGGAAAACACGTTCTTATTTGTCGTTTTACAGGAATGGTCGCTGATACATTCGAAGTAGATATTACTGAAAATCAAACGGCAGCTCATGATGTTAGTATGACCGTATATTCAAATATCTTAAACGATGTTGAAGTTCGTGTAGGAAAATTTGATAAACCAATTGAAGATCAAACCGTTTCGATGGTTGTAATTAAACCAGAAATTATTGAAAATAAAAATACACGAAGCATAGAGACTATATTAGATCAAACACCTGGATTAAATATTTTAGATGGAGAGCCTCAAATTAGAGGAGGCTCTGGATTTACTTTTGGTGTCGGAAGTAAAGTAGCCGTTTTAGTAGATGATATGCCTATGCTTTCTGGTGACGCAGGTCGACCAGAATGGGGATTTATGCCAATAGAAAATATTGAACAAATAGAAGTTATTAAAGGAGCAAGTTCTGTGCTTTCTGGCGCAGGCGCTTTATCTGGGGCAATTCATATTAGAACTGCTTATCCAAGAGCAAAACCACTTACCAAAATAAATGTATACACTGGTATTTATACCCCATTTAAAGATAAATCTCAAAAATGGTATTCAGATTATCCTGGAATTCATGGTTTCAATTTTTTACATTCTCGTCAAATTGGACATTGGGATGTCGTAGTAGGAGGAAATTTCAACTATGACCATGGTTATATCGGACCACCTAGACAAGATTCTACGGTTACTTATTTTGATCCTTCTAGTCCAAATCCGGATACCATTTCAAACTTTACAAATAAACAAATGGCTTCTATTAAAGGAAGAGTAAATTTTAATATTAGACATCGTTCAAAACGATTCGCAGGATTAGCTTATGGATTGAATGGAAATATCATGCTCAACAAAACCAATATGGCGTTTGCTTGGTTAAATGACACTTCTGGACTTTATCAAGGTTATCCTGGAGCCGTATTTTTACAAGATCAATTCATTATGAATTTAGATCCATTTATTACTTTTTACCAAGGTACAGGAGCTAAACATAGTTTAAGAGGTCGTTTTTTGCGTAATGACAACAAAATAACTGGCGGACAAAGTAATCAAGCAACTATGTTGTATGCAGATTATCAGTTCCAAAAGTCATTTAAAGCATTAAAAGGACTAGAGTTTATCGGTGGACTTTCGGGAATGCATACCTATTCATTTGCACAATTGTATGTTGGTTCTGGCACACCAATTAACAGAGCGTTAAATCTTTCTGCTTATGCGCAATTAGAGAAAAAATTCTTCGATATTCTTACATTATCTATTGGTGGTAGATTAGAGCATTATAGAACAAATGACTCTATAAAAGCTACAGTACCCATTTTTAGAGCTGGAGCTAATATTAAATTATTTCAAGAAACTTATTTAAGAACTTCATTTGGACAAGGATATCGTTTTCCAACAATTACAGAACGTTTCATTAGAACAGGAGTTGGAAATATCGGTTTATTTCCTAACCCAGACTTAAAACCAGAGAAAAGTTGGAGTGCAGAAGTTGGTATCAAACAAGGAATTAAACTTGGTGGAGTTCTAGCATATTTCGATGTTGCAGCTTTTATGCAACATTATCAAAATACCATTGAATATTTATTTGGGTTTTGGGGTGATTTCGGTAAACCATCCAATAACCCAACAAACACACCTGCAGGATTTAAATTTGTAAATACGGGCAAATCTCAAGTAGTTGGATTAGATATTTCGTTCTCTGGTATGGCAAAACTTGGGAAAAATGCAAAATTAACATTTATGACTGGATACAATTATATTGTACCCACATCTTTAAACCCACATTATGTGTATGCAAGTTATACACTTCCTACAGGAAAACAAGTAGACTTGTCATACGATTCTACAAGTTTATCTCCAGGAAAAAACATTTTAAAATACCGCTCTTTACATAATATTAAAGCAGATATCGCATTTAATTGGAAAGGTTTTGCAATTGGAGTTACGTTTAAATACTTTTCAAAATTGGTTAACTTAGATAGAGCGATTGCTCAGTTTGAGGATTATACAACCAATCAAACTGGAGGTTCTTTACAACCAATTCGTTATTTGAATTATTATAAAACAAGAAATAATGGTAATCCAATATTTGATGCACGTATCAGTTATGAAATAAATGACATGCATAAAATTGCTATTATTTCAGCAAATTTACTGAACAGAGCTTATTCTTTAAGACCTTTGAAAGTAGAAGCGCCTAGAACGATAATGTTGCAATACACATTCAAATTAGACAGAAATAAAACACCAAAAAAGGCTGCCGTTTAATAACGACAGCCTTTCAGTTTCTCTCAAAGAAATTATCTCTTAATTTGCCATTTCTGACATGAATTTAATGCGCATCAGTCGCAATTCTTCTTCAGAGTAATCTCCATCAAATTCTTTATAAGCAGTATCGAGTGAATCTGTTTCAGCTTCTAAGAAATAATCGTAAATCTCTTCTTGGTTTTCCTCATCTAAAATTTCATCTACGTAGTAGCGAATATCGACTTTCGTTCCAGACATTACAATTCCTTCAATCTCATCTAAAATTTCTTCCATCGATTTACCTTGTGCTTTACTAATATCTTCTAAAGGTAATTTACGGTCAATATTTTGAATAAGTTGGACTTTAAGTCCAGATTTATTAACGATTGATTTTATAACAAAATCTAACGGGCGATCAATATCATTTTCTTCAACATATTTTTGAATCAAATCAATGAAAGGTTTTCCATATCGTTGTGCTTTACTATTTCCAACACCTTGAATAGAATTTAACTCTTCTATCGTAATTGGATATTGAAACGCCATATCTTTCAAAGAGCTTTCTTGGAAAACTACAAATGGAGGAACGTTTTTAGATTTAGCAATTGATTTTCTTAAATCTAAAAGCATATTATACAAAGGCTCATCAAAAGCATCTTTATTATTTCCACTTATTACATCGATATCATCATCAGCAGAGTAATCGCGTTCTTTGAAAAGCATAAACGAAGTTGGATTCTCTAAGAATTTTTCACCTGCTTCACTTATTTTAATAACACCATAAGACTCAATATCTTTTAAAACTAAGCCACCAACAAATGTTTGTCGAATCACTGCATTCCAGAATATTTCATCGTGAGAAGACCCTTTTCCAAAATCTGGAAGATGATTGTGTTTATATGAAATCACATCTGAGGTTTCATTTCCAACAATCACATCGCAAATGTGTTTTGATTTTTGAGTCTGATGCATGGATTTTACAACATTCAAAAGCAATTTAACATCCTCTTTTCCTTCGATACGCTCTTTTGGATTTTTACAGTTATCACACATTTTAGAACATCCTGCTTCATCAAACGTTTCACCAAAATAGTGTAATAAATATCTTCTTCGGCAAAGTGACGTTTCTGAATAAGAGACTATTTCATGTAAAAGTTGCTTCCCAATTTCTTGTTCAGAAACTGGTTTACCTTGTAAGAATTTTTCTAATTTTTCTACATCTTTATAGCTATAGAATGCGAGACAATGTCCAACACCTCCATCTCTACCCGCACGACCTGTTTCTTGATAATAACTTTCAAGTGATTTTGGAATATCATTATGAATTACAAAACGAACATCTGGCTTGTCAATTCCCATTCCGAAAGCAATCGTAGCAACAATAACACTGGCGTCTTCCATCAAAAACATGTCTTGATGACGAGCACGTGTATGCGCATCCATTCCAGCATGATAAGCCAAAGCATTAACTCCATTAACCTGTAAAAATTCAGCAATTTGTTCTACCTTTTTTCTACTTAAACAATAAATAATTCCTGATTGATTCGCAAATTGACGAATAAAACGCACCATTTCTTTTTCTACATCGATTTTTGGTCGAACTTCATAGAAAAGATTAACTCTATTAAACGAATCCTTAAATACCTTAGCATCCTGCATATTCAAGTTCTTTTGAATATCTACTTGAACTTTTGGAGTAGCAGTAGCTGTTAAGGCAATAATTGGAACATTAGAAATCTTTTCAAAAATCTCGCGCAATCTTCTATATTCTGGACGGAAATCATGTCCCCACTCTGAAATACAATGCGCTTCATCAATGGCAAAAAATGAAATTGGAACAGAAGTTAAAAAATCTATATTTTCTTGTTTCGTTAACGACTCAGGAGCCACATAAAGCAATTTAGTTTTACCATCTTGGATATCTTGCTTTACGTTATTGATTTCCGTTTTTGTAAGCGATGAATTTAAAAAATGTGCAACAGCATTTTCTTCACTTACACCCCTAATTGCATCTACTTGATTTTTCATTAAGGCAATAAGTGGAGAAACAATAATTGCTGTTCCTTCTGACAATAATGCAGGTAATTGATAACACATTGATTTACCTCCACCTGTAGGCATAATAACAAAAGTATTATGTCCATTTAATACATTTGTGATAATCGCTTCTTGTTCTCCTTTAAATTGGTCGTAACCAAAATATTTGCGCAGTGCGTCTTTAAGTGCTAAATCTTTCATTTATAATCTCTTCACTAATTCAAAAGATGATTGTTTAATCTTCAAACGAAGTTAACAAAAAAACGTGAAAATTCACACATCAATTGTAACATTTTTTAGAATACTGCATTTGCCCTTCAAATTAGAACTAATTAATGCTTTGCATTTTCAAAAAATAAAGATTATTTTATTTCAATCATTAACTTATAAGTACATTTGCACCTAAATTTTCAATTTTGGAAGAAAATAAAGGAATGTCTTTTTTTCAGCATCTCGAGGAATTGAGATGGAGACTTGTTCGAAGTTCAATAGTCATTGTAGTTATAGCTGCTGCAATTTGGATTTTTCGTACATGGATAATGGAACATCTTTTCCTTTCTATGGCTTCTAATGATTTTATCACATTCAAATTAATGTGTTCTTATTTCGGAGCGTGTGTTGATCCAATTCATATCGAAATGATTAGCACAGAAATGGCTGGACAATTCTCTTATGCGTTGATGATGAGCATCGTAGGTGGATTGGTTGTAGCATTTCCGTATATTTTTTGGGAACTATGGTCATTTGTTAAACCTGGTTTGCGTCAAAATGAAGTAAAAGCTGTTCGAGGAATCGTTTTTTATGTAAGTTTTCTGTTTTTCTGCGGTGTATTATTTGGCTATTTTATTGTTGCACCTCTTTGTGTGCAGTTTTTTGGTGATTTTCAGATTTCTAAAGGAATTAAAAATACATTTACTATTGGCTCATACATGAGTACAATTATTACCACAGTTGCCTACTCTGGACTCATTTTTCTTTTGCCGATGGTTATCTATTTTTTCTCAAAAATTGGACTTATTACACCTGCTTTTTTAAGAAAATATAGAAAACATGCTATCGTTTTCGTTTTGATACTATCTGCGATAATTACTCCTCCAGATGTGTTAAGCCAAATCATCGTTTCTATTCCCATACTAATGTTATACGAAATAGGAATTATCGTTTCTGCTCGAGTTGAAAAGCAAAGAATTAAAAGGGAATTAAAATAACTTTTCATATTTTCTGCTAACTTAGCGCCTAATCTAAACCATGCAGAAAATAGTTGTCTTTTTACTGTTGTTTCCCTATTTCGTTTTTTCACAAAAAACAACTGTAACTGGCGTGGTTATTGACAAGACGACTAAAGAAACACTTCCTTCAGCAAACGTACGTTTTCAAAATTCAAAAATTGGGGATATTACAAATATAGATGGACATTTTATACTCGACTCTTACTATGGAACAGATAGTGTAGAAGTGACTTTTGTAGGTTATAAAAAGAAAACAATTCACGTTAATGTTGGTCAAAAACAAGATGTACTTATTGAATTAGAATCAAGTACAGATGTTCTTAACGATGTAGAAGTTAAAGCACCTGATGAATTTCCAAGTACTATTTTATTTCGTAAAGTAGTCAAAAACAAGCCTATCAATAATCGAGAGCGATTGGATGCATACCAATATGAAACCTACAATAAATTACAACTCGATTTGAACAACTTAGGAGATGGCTTTGAAGATCAAAAGCTTGTCAAAAAACTAGATGTCCTCATCGATTATATTGATTCCAATAAAACAGGACGTTATTTGCCATTACTACTTTCTGAATCTATCTCAGATTACTATTACAAAAGAACTCCAGAGAAGAAAAAAGAAGTGATGACAGCCACAAAACTAACTGGAATTGATAACTTACAGCTTTCTCAATTTATGGGAGATATGTATCAAGATATCAATATTTACAATAATTATGTGGTCCTTTTCAATAAATCCTTTATTTCGCCAATCGCCAATTTCGGAATGGCTTTTTACCGTTACTATCTAGAAGATTCAACTTTTATCGGCAATCAATGGTGTTATAAATTAAGATTTGTTCCTAAACGAGTGGGAGATTTAACGTTTGAAGGAGAAATGTGGATTCACGATACTACGTATGCTGTAAAAGAAATTAGCGGAAATTTATCTAAAAGCGCAGACCTCAACTATGTTGAAGGAATGTATTTTGAACAAACCTACAACCAAGTAGAACCTGAAGTTTGGATGTTAACACGAGAGCATACTATCATTAATTTTAAACTAACTCAAAAAACCAAAATTTTAGGGTTTTATGGTCGAAAGACTACTATTCGGAAAGGATTTGTTATTAATCAACCTTATAAAGATGATTTCTATGAATCAAACTACAGGGTTGAAGTAGAACAAGGAGCAAAAGAAAAAGATAGCACGTATTGGAAAGAAAATCGATTTGAACCTCTATCCGAACAAGAAAAAGGTATCGATATAATGGTTGATTCGCTAAACAAAACTCCTTTATTTAAAGGAATGAAGAACTTAGTTTTTTTAGCTACAACTGGATTTTACCCTGCAGGAAAACTGGAAATAGGTAATGTTTTCAACTTGATTAGTTTCAATAAAGTTGAAGGAATTCGCAATGAACTTTCTGTACGTACATCTAACAATTTTTCTAAAAGATTAGAATTAGCTGCAAAAATGGCTTACGGATGGAGAGATCAACGCGTAAAATATGGATTATCAGTTCGCTACAATATTACACCTAAAAAAAGAGGGATGCTTTCCGCCTATTACAGAAGTGATATTGAACAACTTGGTCAATCTCCAAATGCAAAAGAAGTAGGCGCAACATTTGGGTCATTATTGCGAAATGGTCCTTTGAATAAACTAACATTTGTACGAAAAACTGGATTCAATCTCGAAAAAGATATTGGGAAAGACCTTATTATATATGGAGGCTTTGAGTGGAAAGAATATACTCCACTCGGAATAGCGAATTATAGAAGATACAATTCTGAAGGACAAATTGAAAACATAAGCAAACTGAATGCTTCTGAAGTAACCTTGAAACTTCGTTGGGGTTATCACGAAGAATTTATTTCTGGAGTATTTGACCGAATTTCTATTGGTTCAAGATTTCCAATTATTTCGTTTCAGACCATATTTGGAATAAAAGGATTTTTAGGTTCTGAGTATAAGTATCAGAAAATTGAACTTGATATCACACACAAAGCACACCTTGGAATTTTAGGTTACTTAAAATACGAAGTATTTGGCGGATATATTTTCGGAAAAGCAGCTTATCCATTTTTAGAAGTTCATCCTGGAAATCAATCCTACTGGTTGCAAATATCTGCTTTCAACAATATGCGTTATTTTGAATTTGTGAGTGATCGTTATGTAGGATTTTTTGCAGAACATCATTGGAATGGATTGTTGTTAGGTCATATTCCTGGAGTGAGAAAATTACAATGGAGAATCGTTACCACAGCAAAAGCTGTTGTTGGAACATTAGGTAGCCATCATCTCTCTCAAATGATACTTCCGCCAGAAACACATTCATTAAATTGGAAGCCTTATGTTGAGGTAGGTGTTGGTATTGAAAATATATTTAAACTACTTCGAATAGAATGTACTTGGCGTTTAACACAAAAATTCGAAGGAATCAGTAACTTTGGAATCCGAGCACGGATAAATTTTGATTTTTAATGAAGCTATATACGCAAGAAATAAAAAAATCCTATAAAGGAAGGCATGTTGTAAAAGGAGTTACTGTTGAAGTGAGTCAAGGTGAAATTGTAGGTTTACTCGGACCAAATGGCGCTGGTAAAACTACCTCTTTCTATATGATTGTTGGGCTAGTAAAAGTAGATGGTGGAGAGGTATTTTTAGACGATCAAGAAATCACCAAGCTACCTATGTATAAACGTGCTCAACTTGGAATAGGCTATTTACCTCAAGAAGTTTCTGTTTTCAGAAAGTTGAGCGTAGAAGACAATATTTTAGCCATTTTAGAAATGACGGACTTAAACAAAGAGGAACGTCATGTACAATTAGAAAAACTATTGAATGAATTTTCTTTACAACATGTTCGCAAAAATATGGGGAATAGTCTTTCTGGTGGAGAAAAAAGAAGAACCGAAATTGCACGTGCATTAGCTACTAATCCAAAATTTGTATTGCTCGATGAACCTTTTGCTGGAGTAGATCCAATCGCCGTGGAAGATATTCAAGCCATTGTTTCGGAATTAAAAAATAGAAATATTGGTATTCTCATTACCGATCATAATGTACAAGAGACACTTTCTATTACCGACAGAGCCTATTTATTATTTGAAGGAAGTATCTTAAAATCGGGTACTGCAGAAGAGTTAGCTGCTGACGAACAAGTTAGAAAAGTTTATCTTGGAAAGAACTTTGAGCTACGCAAAAAAACGCTGTAGCACGCCATTTTAAACCGTTTAAAAAATTGATGAATAAATTTCTTGAATTTTCTTTTTATTCAAGTTATCTTTAGCCCATCTAAAAAATTGATAAAATGAATTTACACGAATATCAGGGAAAATCTATTCTAAAGCAATATGGAGTTGCTGTTCAAGAAGGAGTTGTTGTAGATGATGCGGCGAAAGCTGTTGAAGCAGCAAAAGAATTAACAGCAAAAACAGGAACTAGTTGGTACGTTGTTAAAGCACAAATTCATGCTGGTGGTCGTGGAAAAGGAGTTGTTACTGAAACACAATCACACGGTGTTGTTCTAGCAAAAGGTATAGAGCACGTTGAAGAAAAAGTAAAAGGAATTTTAGGTGGACACTTAGTAACTGCTCAAACTTCTAAAGAAGGTAAAAAAGTAAACAAAGTTTTAATTGCTCAAGATGTATATTATCCAGGTGAGTCAGAACCATCTGAATTTTATGTTTCTATAGTGATGAATCGCGATAGAGGAAGAAATGTAATTATTTATTCTACTGAAGGTGGAATGGATATTGAAACAGTTTCTGAAAAAACACCTGAATTAATTTTCACAGAAGAAATCGATCCAAGTGTTGGTTTACAAGCATTTCAAACACGTAAAATAGCTTTCAATTTAGGTTTGTCAGGTCAAGCTTTTAAAGAAATGACAAAATTTATTGATTCTCTTTACAACGCATATTTAGGTTGTGACGCATCTATGTTTGAAATCAATCCAGCATTAAAAACATCGGACAATAAAATTATTGCTGTAGATGCTAAAGTTACTTTAGATGGAAATGCATTGTATAGACATCCAGATTATTTAGCGATGCGCGATACAACAGAAGAAGATCCAACAGAAGTTGAAGCTGGTGCAGCAGGACTAAACTACGTAAAACTTGACGGTAACGTTGGTTGTATGGTAAATGGTGCTGGACTTGCAATGGCAACTATGGATATTATCAAATATTCAGGTGGTAGCCCTGCAAACTTCTTAGACGTTGGTGGAACAGCTGATGCAGAACGTGTTGAAAAAGCATTCCGTATTATCTTAAAAGACGAAAATGTAAAAGCAATTCTTATCAATATTTTTGGTGGAATTGTTCGTTGCGACCGCGTTGCTCAAGGTGTTGTAGACGCATACAAAAACATGGGTAAAATTCCAGTTCCAATTATTGTTCGTCTTCAAGGAACAAATGCTGAAGAAGCTAAAAAATTAATTGATGCTTCAGGTTTAAATGTTCATTCTGCAGTTTTATTACAAGAAGCAGCAGATTTAGTAAAAGAAGTATTGGCTTAAGCGTCAATTTTATATACTTTTGTAGGGTTGGCAATTGTCAACCCTTTTTTATTTTATAGTATGATATTTTACAAAACACCAGAAGAAATTGAATTGATGCGTGAAGCTGCACTAGTGGTTTCAAGAACCTTAGGTTTAATTGCAAAAGAAATAAAACCTGGTGTTACACCATTATTCTTAGATAAATTAGCAGAAGACTATATTCGTTCACAAAATGCATATCCAGCATTTCTAGGAATGTATGGATTTCCAAATTCACTTTGTATTTCTGTAAACGAACAAGTTGTTCACGGAATTCCAACAGATAAACCTTTACAAAATGGAGATATTATTTCTGTAGATTGTGGAGCTAAATTAAATGGATATTATGGAGATCATGCGTATACTTTTGAAGTGGGCGAAGTGAAACCTGAAATCAAAAAATTATTACAAGTAACAAAAGAATGTCTCGAAATAGGAATTGCTGAGGCTAGAGTTGGAAATCGTATTGGAGATATTGGATTTGCTATACAACAACACGCCGAAAGACATGGTTACGGTGTAGTTAGAGAGCTTGTAGGACATGGAATAGGAAAAGAAATGCATGAAGACCCTCAAGTTGCTAATTACGGAAAAAGAGGTCGTGGAAAGAAAATAGAAAATGGTTTAACCATTGCAATTGAGCCTATGATTAACATGGGAACAGAGCGTGTAAAACAATTGAACGATAAATGGACTATTGTTACACAAGATGGACTTCCTTCTGCTCATTTTGAACACGACGTAGCTGTAGTGGATGGAAAACCAGTTGTTTTATCTACTTTCAAATACGTTGAAGAAGCACTAGCAGGGAAATAATGAATAGAGACGAGAAGATTATCGCCTATTTATTAATGACCTATTTTATTTCTGGATTATCACAATTTTTTATCTCTGGAAGCTTTATCGCCCCATTTCTGTTGAATAATATACTTCTAGTTGTTGTTTCTACCTATTTTATTTTTAAAAAAACAAATCACAAAAAACTTCCACTTATCTTATTCCTATTTGGAAGTCTTTGTTTTCTTGCATTAGATAAATTTCTGTTAAGCACTTTTTTCTCTGACGAACAAATTCCTAAGCTTTTAGGTAACCCAATTTCAGAATTAGTTAGAATGGTTGGATTTACAATCTATTCTGCACTTTTTATCTACTTAATTATTCATACAAAAAGAAATTATTCGATAGGTAAGTATTGTTGGATAGGAATAATTATAACCACGCTACTCTTTATTTTATCTTGGGGATATCCAATTGGAGTCGATTCTTCTATTCCAATAATAATAAATGGATTATTAATCTTGATTTTAGTTATACGAAGTTCAGAAAATGAACTAAATTCTGATTTATACGCACTTTATTTGCTCTTTATCTTTATGGGAAGCTTAGAGATATTACGTGCAATAAGCTTTTTATTAGCGAATTAGCATAAAAATAAAAAGTATCCCATATAAATTACTTAAAAATACTTTGAGTTAAGCAAGTTATTTATAAATTTGCGCTCTGGTTCTTTAAACATATTGGTGAGATGGGTGAGAGGCTGAAACCACCAGTTTGCTAAACTGACGTACGGGTAACCGTACCGCGGGTTCGAATCCCGCTCTCACCGCATTTGCATTTTGATAAAAATAGTTTATCTTTGCACGCTCGAATTAAAAAGAGCAAGGTAAATTAATCCAGTTTAAAGCGTTAAGCTGGCAGAATAAAATACTAAAATACAATTAGGAGACGTTCTCCTCAAAGTTTAACAGTGAACCGAGTATCGCGTTCCGACTTTCGGAAAGGTCGTAGGTTCA
>Ga0164242_10000337_pt1 | contig 58596 bp, 76 predicted proteins | sample OricomgcompostMG_FD_108783 | JGI IMG/M metagenome (GOLD analysis project Ga0164242, IMG submission 108783) | Miracle-Growth compost microbial communities from Emeryville, California, USA - Original compost - Miracle growth compost (MG) ...
ACGACAAGAGTTTCGGCTTCTTCAAGCGCCCCGCAAAGGCGGTGATCATCAAGTGATCGACTTCGAGATTAGATGTCCGGAATGCGGAGTAGACGCGTCTCGCCTTCCACCATGCCTGGTGTGTGGCTACATATATGGATGCTGCCCCTGCGTACATGAGGAGGGATGGACGAAGTGAAGCGCGGACAAGTCGTCAAGGATATCTACGACAATCACTACATCATTCTCGCGATCCTCAACGATGATCGCGTTCGTGTCGAGGCGGTCGCAACACGCGAGGTCTTCATCGTTCCAGCATCTGAACTAGCACCTAGCGACCGAGTGGCATTCTGATGAGTCGAGGCTCATACATCGGCGACGCATACGTCTCTAAGCTGGGGCGGGTTCACATCTTCCACGACACCGACTCGACTCAGCACTTCCAATATCTCGCAATTAGCTCCGATCGCCAGGGTAGAATCAACCGATCCAATGTTGTGTTCGTGAAGCGAAAGAAGAAGAATGCAGATCGTCCTGCACAAGACTGACAGGCGAATCATCCTGTCGGCCCCATGGCGCGAGGACATGGCTGGGATGGCGAAGCAGACAGCTGGAGCTACCTGGTCCAAGGTCAACAAGACATGGAGCTATCCCCTCACTATGGCTACTCTGCGGTCGCTCCGTGCAAGTTTCGGAGACGACCTGGCGCCAGACGCCGAGGTTGTCGCCTGGGCATCAGCTCAGCGCTCACAGGAACGTGCGCTCAAGCGACTTTCTGTCCGAGATGATGCCCGGCTGAGGGTCGTTCCATTTCTCAGCCCTACGCTGGCCGTAGCGATGGCGAACCGTACATACCAGCGGGTCGGTGCGCGCTTCGGCGCTGTGGCAGGATCGTTCCTGCTCGCAGACGAACCCGGTCTCGGGAAGACCGCGACAGCGCTCGGTGCTATCATGGAGAGCGGTGACTGGGATCGGGACCATCTCGTCATTGCGCCGAAGGTCTCGCTTGATTCTGTCTGGCGCAGACAGATCGGCATGTGGATGCCGTTCGCTCAGGCTATCGCAGTCCCGGAGGGCAAGGCGCGTCGCGAGAAGGCTCTCAAGGAGTTCTGGGAACTGGACACGCCACGCTTCCTCGTGATCAACCCTGCGATGATCAGACGGAAGTACGGCCACTACTGCAAGAAGTGCGATCACTGGCAGGAGGACAAGAAGCGCGCTCCGAAGAAGCACTGGATGGAAGACCATCGGTACAAGCGAGCGATCATGTCAGAGGACTGGCCAGACATCCTCAATCACGATTGGGGAACGGTCATCCTGGACGAGAGCCACGATCTGTTAGCAGGATACAAGCCTGCGAACATCACGCAGCAGACGGCGGGTCTCCTCGATCTCCGCAGCGAGCATCGTTACGCACTCACTGGCACTCCGCTGCGCGGGCACGAGACGAAGCTTTGGGGCACGCTCGACTGGCTCGGACACAAGACTGGAGGCTACTGGCAGTGGGCCGACCAGTATTTCGAGATCAGCTCGAACGGCTTCGGTAAGGAGATTCATGGCCTCGATCCGAATCGAGCAAAGTCGTTCTACATGACACTGGACCGGTTCGTTCTCCGCAGGACGCGTAGCGAGGTTCGACCCGACCTCCCGTCTGGTCAGCGCCAGACCGTCGTGCTCGAGATGTCCGACTCGCATAAGAAGCAGTACGACGAGTTTGCTGCTATGGGCGAGACGGAACTTGAGTCGGGGATCATGGAGTCGCTCGGTACTCTGTCCGAGCTGACGCGCCTGAAGCAGATGGCCTACGGAACGTGGCGCTCAGTTGGAGGCCGACTTGTCCCGGCAGGAGAGTCGGAGAAGCGCGACTGGATCCTACAGTGGCTGCGCGAACGCGGCGTGACTGGCGACAGCAAGACATCCTGGCTGCCGGAAGCAGGCGAGGGGTACAAGTACGTCATCGCTAGCCAGTCGACGGCGATCATAGATGCCCTGGAGAAGGATCTCAACGACAAGCACATCGCTACGCTCAAGATCACCGGCGACGTCTCTGGTAAGCGACGCACAGGCGTCCAGAACCAGTTTCAGTCGACAGACACATCGGTACGCGTACTGCTGATCCAGACGGTCACCGGAGGAGTCTCGATCGAGCTGGACGCCTGGTGCGACGAGATGGTCGTGCTGGACCAGACATGGATCGCCGACGACCAGACGCAGCTAGAGGGCAGGATCAACAACAGGTCTGGACGAGTAGCTCCGCGCACCTGGTGGTACTTGGTCATGGCCGATACGATCGAGGAGACCATCGCAGAGGGCAACTGGATGCAGAACGACATCCAGCACAAGCTCCTAGACAAGCGACGCGGAGTAGAGTTTGCGTTGCATTTGATACGAGGGGATGCCCGATGAACATTGCAGTTATGGCTGTGGTAACAGTCATGGTCGGATTCGCAGGAGCACTCTTCGGCCATTACCTGGCGATGCGCCTGGTACGCCGGAAGCAAGAGGAGGATCTCAGATTCCGTCGAGCTCGCTTAAGAGAGTCTGCGCACAACGTGTCCGCCCTGGCAGCGGAAGAGCAAGATCGTCCGAGGGCTCGCAACTCACGTGCGCACCTCACTCGACCGAGAGTCCGCAAAAAGTAGAAAGAAACTTGGAAGAAAGTTTGCTTTTGCCTCCGGCATAGAGTAGACTCTCTTCTGCAATCCGAGGCGACTTGCCTCCAAATCAACAAACACCAAGGAAATGGAGTTATCATGGCTGCCAAGACCGACCAGGCTGGACGTCGAGTCAAGAAGGCTGGCGAGCCGCCTCTGGCGCGCTACGCGGAGAAGGACATCACGCCCGTGATGTCGGACTACGTCGAGTGGCTCAAGGAGCAGACGGGATACGAGGTGGACCCGCTGTCCGTCCAGCTGTCCGGCGTTCTGCGCGGAACCTTCCAGAAGTCCGACTTCAACCAGAAGCGCATCGCGGATCGGAAGGCTGCTGCCGAGGCCGAGGCCGAGGCCAAGGCTCAGCGCGCTGCTGAGCGGGCCGAGCGTCGTGCTGCTCGTGAGGCCGATGCGAGCGAGAAGGCTGCAGCTCCCAAGTCTGCGAAGTCGGCTCCGCAGAAGGCAGCTGCCAAGCCTGCTGCCGCAGCGAAGAAGGCTGCGCCGACCAAGCCGGCATCGAAGGCTCCTGCGAAGCGCTCTGCTCCTGCGAAGCCTGCCACGACTCGCCGTCGTCCGACGGCCGCATCGTCCAAGGAGACCGAAGCCGATTTCTGACATGAGTGGGGAGGTTGCTTTCTGAGCGCCTCCCCACTTCTCATTCTCGAGAAGGAGAACACTCATGTTGGAGATGAGGACGAGCGAACGAAAGTCGCTCAAGACCTGTCCGCAGCAGTGGTATTGGTCTACGGTCGAAGGACTCCGGACTCCGCGCTCTCGCACAGCGCTTTGGTTCGGCTCCGCCGTTCACGAGGCGCTAGCATCCTGGTACATCCCCGGTACGAAGCGCGGAGCGCATCCTGCGGAGACATTCGTCAGGGTGCTCGATGGCCAGCGTTCTGTCCTCGTTACCAACGACGAGGATGAGATCGAGTATGTCAACTCTCACGAGCTGGGGGTCGACATGCTCAATCGGTACGTGGAACACTACGGAGCGGAAGAGTGGAAGGAGTACATCTCGGCTGAATACGTCGGCAACGTTACGTTCGCCCGGCACAAGCGCGAGATGTTCGGAACGACCCTCTCTCCGCGCAAGCAATGGCTGCGGTATCACTTCACCGCAGACGGGGTCTACAGAGATCTCAGAACAGACGAGCTATGGCTCGATGAACACAAGACAGCTGCGTCGATCTGGAGTGACTTGCTTCCGCTCGACGACCAGGCTGGCTCCTACTGGGCGATCGTTCCGACGATTCTACGTCGCAAGGGTCTCCTGCGCGACGACGAAGAGATCGCTGGCATCACGTACAACTTCTTGCGTAAGGCGATGGGCGACACTCGTCCATTCATCTTGCATGAGAACGGCGCGAAGATGTACACGAACAAGCCAAACAAGAAGGAGCACTATGTCAACGCCATATCGGCGGCTGACAGATCTGTGTTCACGACGTTGACCGGCAAAGAGACGCTCGCACAGCTTCAAGGGATAGCTGAGCGCCTGGGGATCGAAGTTCACGGAGACATCAGCGCAAGCCAGCCTCCGCCCTACTTCGAACGCTTTCCGGTCTATCGTAGCGTTGGGGAACGCGCCAGGATGCTCGAGCGAATCCGCGACGAGGCTCTCTTCGCAGAGGCCTATCGCAACGGTGATCTTCCGATCGTCAAGTCGCCAGGCCTCAACTGTCGCGGATGTGACTTCCGTCGCATGTGCGAGATGGACGAGGGCGGAGATCAGCTGTCGGTGGAGGAGTTCAAGGAGACGCAGTACATCGTAGTCGACGCGTATGAGGCTTACAGGGAGCATGTGTAGTGAAGAGCATTCTCGATGCCGCTCCTGATGAGCTGGCTGCAGTCAAGAAGCGAACAATTCGGTCTCTGGCCATGGGCCAGATCGCCGAGGAAGACTGTGACTACATCAACAGTCACATCGACGCCATTCTGAAGAGAGTGGCGGAGCTGAAGGAAGGAGACAAGTGACCAATCCCAATATCCGAGATGTTGGAGTCGAGACCAGCAAGCATCGGCATTTCCTGCTATGCGCAGGGCCAGGATTCGGCAAGACCGTGTTCTTCGGAACCGGCGGACCGAAGACCCTGTTCCTGACGACAGACAAGGAGGGCACGCTATCAGCCGCCATGATGGGCTCCAAGAGTAAGGAGTGGCCCATCAACAAGTGGGAGGATCTCGTAGATGCGTACAAGTATCTGCGCGATGGAGGTCTGAAGGCGGATGGCTGGGAGTGGGTCGTCATCGACAATGTCTCGGAAGCGGAGGAGCTTGCCAAGTGGGGCAACATCGCCCGAGAGCATTCCCTCAAGCCGACGACGGTCGATGAATTCGTCCCGACGCAGGGGAACTATCAGAGGACGCAGAACATGCTTCTGATGATGGTGAAGCAGTTCCTCGACCTTCCTGTCAGTGTTGGATTCACGGCCTGGATCGAGACCAACGAGGACAACGAAGGCAATGAGTACTACGCCCCGGCCATCCACGGTCAGAAGGGCGCCATCGCCCAGATGATCGCTGGATACATGAACATCGTCGGCTATGGAGAAGTTGTCCGAGGCGACGACGACAAGGAGCACAGGCGAATCTGGTTCTCACAGCACGGTCCATTCAAGGGAAAGGATCGCTACATCGCGCTGGGGAACTTCAAGACAGACCTCACGCTCCCGAAGATGGACGAGATCATCGACGCGAAGCTCTCTCAGCGCGTCGGCAAGTCCGCCACAACCACCGCAAGAAAGCCTGGCGCCGTTCGGCGTCCAGCAACAACAAGGAAGAAGGCATAATGCCCAGCATCAAGCGCTCTGGCGTCAAGTCCCGCGAGGTCAAGACCGGATTCGAGGCCTACGACGGTCCGGAACCGAACAAGCGCGGAGTCTACCGCTCTCGCATCGTGCAGTTCAACTACAAGCAGTTCCGTTCCGGGGCAACCGGATACGCGATCCTGCTTGAGCTGGAGGCTCAGAAGGGAGATCCGAAGGGACACGCGCAGTACGACGGCTATCCGATCTGGACCAACATCGTATTCGGCGACAAGGAGGCGATGATCACTCGCGAGGAGAACCTGAACGCGGCACTCGGAGTGAAGGACGAGCCGAACGTCGTGTTCGAGGACGGCAACATCGAGTCAGGTGTGAAGGTGAAGACGATCGGCGGGAAGAATCCGATCGGAGCCATCGTCAATGCCGACATCAAGATGGGATCCTTCGAAGGGAATCCGCGTCCGGAGGTCGACAGCATCTTCAAGGTGCGCGAGATCGACTCCAAGGTTTCCAAGGCTGTCGTCTCCGAGGAAGAGCCGGAGGAAGAGGATGAGGAGGGTTCGGACGAGATGTCGTACGACGACCGCCTCACAGAGCTGAAGTCGTCTTCGATCGGAGATCTACGCCGGATCGCCGAGGAGGACTATGACCTCGAGATCAAGGGGCTGAAGAAGGTCGACCTGGTCCAGGCTATCCTCGATGAGGAGTTCCCGCCTGAGGACGAAGAAGACGACGAGGAGCCGGAGGACGAGGCCGAAGACGAAGAAGACGACGAGGCCGAGGACGACGAGGACGATGATGATGAGGAGGACGACGAGGAGGACGAGCGTGCAGAGCGCGAGGCCGAGCTGTCGGAGCTGACTCGCATCCAGCTCAAGTCTGCTCTCCGCAAGGTCGATCCGGACTTCACAGTCAAGAAGTCGCACACAGAGCAGAATCTGGTCCAGGCGATTCTGGATGCAGAGTTCGGACCCGAGGACGAGGATGAAGAGACTCCGTTCTAGGCCCTCAGCCAGCAATCGGTCCTAGCGCTCAGCGAGCGCCTGCGTAACGAGAGAAGGGGCTGGGGTGGGTGAAATCCTACCCTGGCCCCTTCCGACGCTTTACACGGGCGCGTAGCGTCTTCGGACAGAACAGCCGACCGGCTGCGCCCGGACCACTAGCGGTAAAACGCACCACAATAAACACAATCGTCACACAATATGGGGCTCATCCTTCCTCATTCGCCCACAATAATGAGGGAACGACCTGAGAATGAGCCACAATAATGAGCAAATATTGTGGGGAATGAGGTGGCTGTCTGTCTGCGTGGCAGGCGGTAGACTTGTTCGGCTCGGCTGTCCCCAGGACCGAACCATCAGAGTAGGACAGTAACTGAGAAGAAGAAGAGAGATTCTCCTCTCTCCTCTCCTATATAGCCCTCTGCAACAGAAAGGCGAACCATGAATCAGCAGGTGTGCAGTGCCCGATAGGAAGTACAAGCCAGAAACCGTCCGAGCAGCTTTCTCTCCATACTTCGTGGGTGAAGAGAGCGATGGCGAACAAAGGATGTTCTGCCCGGTCTGCGAGGACCCCGACACAAGTCACTCGCCTAGTGCATCTATCAATCCAGAAGAGGGTATATGGAACTGCCTGAAGGGGAATCACGGCGGATCGATCTATCGCCTGGCGCAAGACCTCAAGAAGGAGAACGGCTGGGACATCCGTTCTGAGTCGCTGAAGTACAAGCACAAAGACCCTGAATACCGTTCCGCAGTACAGTCGAGGCTTAGCTCTGGACGCCAGCCTTCCGCAGCGCCACTTCCGACAGATGAGAAGATAGCGTCCTGGACAGAGAAGCTCTTCGCTAATAAGCAAGCTCTCAAGGCTCTTCAGGAACAACGAGGCCTGGACCGCAAGACCATCGTCGACAATGAGCTGGGATGGGACGGAGACCGCTACACCATTCCGGTGCGCGACGAGGATGGCGAGCTGCTGAACGTCCGCCGGTATAAGATGGGCGCTGAGTCGTCCAACAAGATGCTGAACTGGACTGGACACGGTCAGGCTCAGCTGTACAAGGCAGACATCCTTCGCGATAACGAGGAGATTGTCATCACTGAGGGCGAGATGGACTGCATCCTGCTCAACCAGTATGGTATCCCCGCCGTAACGCACACTGCCGGCGCAGCCACATTCCGTCCCAATTGGGCGGGTAAGTTCGTCGACAAGGTCGTCTACATCTGCTACGACAATGACGACGCAGGACGCAAGGGCGCTGCGAAGGTCAATCAGATCCTCAACGCATTCGCTAAGCACGTATTCATCATGGACATCGGAGCCATGATCCCGACCAAGGGCGCAGACGTCACAGACTATCTGCACAAGGAAGGGCATACTTCGTCAGAGTTCATGGGGTTGATGAACGCTGCAGAGGAGGCGGCCAACTCAGGGCTGAAGACTCGCGCTCCTATCTCGCAGGCTGGCGAGCCGATGTCGCTCAATGACTCCATGGCGCAGTCAAACCAGTCCAAAACTATGGAGCTGACTGTGAGCATTGCCGGTAGACAGCAGGAGCCGTACACAACTCCAAAGCTAATCACTGTCACTTGCGACCAGTCCAAGGGTGCTGCGTGCAACTCCTGCCCCATCGCAGCGAGGAACGGACAGGCTGAATTCGACATCCGCCCAGACGACGAGAATCTATTCAGATTCGTCGACGTTACCGAGCAGCGTCGCAAGGCGCTTCTGAAGGAACTTACTGGTGCGCGATGCACCGACCGAGCAGACTTCGACGTGGATGAGAATTGGCACGTCGAGGAGTTGCTTGTGCAACCGTCCGTCGACGACCGAAAGGACGACCAGACACAGCAGCCAGTGCGGCGCACTGTGTTCGCAGTTGGAACGCACTCTTCCACCGTGAATCGGAAGGTGCGCCTGGTCGGGAAGAACGTCGGCGACCCCAAAACCGGCAAGTTGCGATTCATGTCGTGGGTGAACCAGTCTGTTGAGCTAGACATCGACAAGTTCGTTCTGACAGACGACATGCGCGAGCGCCTGAAGCAATTCCAGCCAGATGAGGACCAGTCTCCTCTCGACAAGATGTTCGAGATCGCGAACGACATGTCGTCAAACGTGACGCACATCTATGGTCGTGATCTTCTCCACGTTGCATACGATCTCGTGTGGCATTCTGTCATATCGTTCCGCATCGGCGACATGCTCGTCGAGAAGGGATGGCTCGAGATGGCAGTCGTTGGGGACACCCGTACTGGTAAATCCGAGATCGCTAACAAGCTGATCAAGCACTACAGGTCCGGAACATTGCAGTCTTGCGAGGGTATGTCATTCCCCGGCATCGTCGGAGGCGTCCAGCAGATCGACGGGCGCTGGCACATGACATGGGGCGTGGTACCGATGAACGACCGTCGTATGGTCGTTCTGGATGAGGTGTCTGGGCTCAAGGAGAAGGACGTCATCGAGCAGATGTCATCGATCCGCTCCTCTGGCGTTGCCCAGGTGACGAAGATCGCAGCCGAGGAGACCAGCGCTCGCACTCGCCTAGCTTGGGTGATGAATCCTGCCGATGGGAGCATGATCAGAGACAATCCGCTTGCAGGAATCGGCGCTCTGCGGACTGTGGTCCCCAATGCAGAAGACATAGCCAGATTCGACTTCGTGATTGCTACAGCCAAGGGCGATGTCGACTCCAAAGTGATCAACTCATCCTTCAGCGAGCTTCACACGCCGATGTACAATGCGGAGGACAGCGAGTCACTCGTCAAATGGGTATGGTCGCTCACTCGCAACGACGTTCATGTCTCAGACGCAGCAGCCAAGGCTGCCATCAAGGCGTCGCTTGACCTGGGTGAACGGTATGTGTCAGATCCTCCGCTCATCCAGGCTGAGAATGTTAGATTCAAGGTGTTACGAATCGCTGCTGCGATTGCGGCGCGAACGTTCTCAGTGTCGAGCAGGGGCAAGCTCCTAGTTAATGCAGAGCACGTTCGGGACGCAGTTCGGTTCCTTGACATGGTCTACGCCGAAGACTCGCTCGGATACGCCAGGCTGTCTCGCAGGAAGATCGAGTCCGATGCCAAGGCACAGAAGAAGCGCAACATCTGCAAGGCATATCTGCAGGAGCATCCGGACTCGGTCCTGCTGACGCTGCGAATGGTTGGAGGGAACAACTTCCGTACGCGTGACTTCCAGGACTTCGGTGGCATGTCTCCGGACGAAGCGAAGGCTGCCGTCAACCAACTCATCAAGTGGCAGCTGGTGTATACGAAGACGCGTGGTGACATCGGTATGTCAAAGATCCTCATGGACGTGATCCGTGAGCTTGATGACGAAGAAGTCGCATAAACATGAAGAGCCCCTGATCGGCCGAAGGACCATTTTCGACCAACCAGGGGCTCTTGTGCCCGAAACACCAGCAACAAGGAAGGAGCTGAAACCATGATTTCAGCAACGGGGCTACTCTACCGCGAAACGTTCGAAGCTGTAGTAGTGAAGTTCTGCAGGATGGCGTAAGGTAATGTTCATTGAAGCCGGAAGGACCGGCGGAGAGGATCCTCGGCGGTCATCGACGAGATGGCACGTCGGTATCCCCGCGCAATCCCAATAACCGGTAAGATAGCCTCAGGCGGAAGGACCGCCAGAGTAAGCAAGGGAAGGACCCATTGTGAAGTTCACAGTTTTGGTCGAGGTCGAGGTCGAACGAGAGGAAGGCAAGTTCGCTGGGCGTGACGAGGTCTTCGAGAGGCTCGAGGATGCAATCGTAGAGGCGGTCGATATTGCAGACCTCCACGGCCTCGGCGCTGACGGAAGCAGCACGTACGTAGTCGTCGGCACCGACATGCGCGAGTTGGACCGCAAAGAACTCAAGCATGTCTACGACGAGTACGACGAGCGCGTCGTCCAGGATCTTCCCGGCGACGAGAATCTTCGCAAGGAGAATCGACATCTGCGATCTCAGCTGAAGGAGCTGAACGAGACCCTCAACTACGTCAAGGATCGCAACCTCAAGCTCCTTGAGGAGCAGGAGGCGAAGGCAACGCGCATCTATCAGCGCGATCCCGCAAGCTGGGGCAGAGACTCAAAGCGCACATACATCGACGATAGACTTCCCGTCACATATCAGTGGGCTGACAACGACACCCAAGGAAGCTTCAATATCGAGTTTCAGCCCGGCCCCAAGGGCGGAGATCTCGAGATTCGATGCAACGGATGGCACGATCTGTTCGTCAAGCCGTACTCCAGCAACGTCATCATCGTGAAGGCGGTGGAGCGCTGATGTGGTATGAATGCGAGGATTGCACTTTCGCAACCAACAGCCGGAGAAACGCCGACAAGCACGAGCGGGATACCGGACACGACGTTGAGGAGACCGTCGACGAGATGGCATTCGGAGAGGACGACTTCTGATGGAGAAGCACAGGCGGAAACACCGCAAGACCTTCATCTCGGCAACTCGCAATCCTGTCGGCATCGCAACGATGTCAGAGGCGATCGAGCGTCAGAGCCATCTCGCTGCCGCAGATAAGTACTGGCACGAGGGGCTCCAGATTGTTGAGTCTGAGCCGCTCTACGACGAAGACTCGACGGTAAGAATTCGCGAGGGGCAGAGCAGGAACGGTATAGGAGACATCCGATGATTACCTGGATGACGAGGATGTCAATACTCGATACGGCAGACGATCTTGAGCCGGACCTGGCGTTCCAGACGATGTCGCAGGGCATCAAGCTCCTGCGGTCTCTGACCACCGAGGACGGCGTCTATGGAAACACGCGCCCCGAGTTCAGGATGTGGGAATACCACGAGACTGCTCTGGCGGCATATCTGGTGGCGCTTGAGGCGTCTCTGTCCACTAGAGGTGTGTTCTCGTTTCACCACCATCGAGTCAGGAGTACGCTGTTCGACTTCCAGAGGGTGAATCCAGAAGTTCAGTTCGAGTCTCCTTCTTGGTGGGAAGACGTCGATGTCCTACGGTCCCACCGCAGCAATCTCATCCGCCGATGGCCAGATCAGTATGGAGAGACATGGAGGCGCACTCCGAAGAACATGCCGTATCTATGGCCGTTTATCGACCGAGAACAGCCAAGCAAGTATCGTTTGTTCGTCTCGGCTCACGACAAGAGCCTACTTCAGACCGGAGAGCGTAAGCTCGACAGCTCCCTCAGAGAAAGAGTAGCCAACCTATGAAGATTGCAGTCCTGGGCTGTGGACCAGCTGGCATGTTTGCTGCGCATGCCGCAATTGGCCATGGTAACCAAGTAGACATCTTCTCCAAGCCTCGCAAGTCATTCATGCGTGGTGCGCAGTACCTTCACAGGCCGATCCCTGGCCTATCGACTGATCCATTCAAGGTGGACTACCGCCTAGTCGGTTCTGTGGCCGGATATCGCGACAAGGTCTACGGCGACGACCCCGATCTGCCCGTGTCCCCGCAGTCTCTCGTGGGAGTGCACGATGCATGGGACATTCGAGAGGCATACGACAACGCATGGTCCGAGTATAGCCCTCTGGTACGAGACTGGGATGCATCATCGCTGGCGGGATTCGAATTCCTGGACGAACGCGTCAACCAGTACGACCTCGTGATCTCTACCATCCCGGCGAAGACACTATGCTATCGCGTAGACCAGCACACCTTCAAATCTGAGAAGATATGGAGCACCGACTTCGTGAAGCATGTCGGTATATTCGAGGACAAGATCGGCGAGCCTATCGTCGACAATGTCGTCATCTGCTCCGGAGATCCAGACGACTGGTGGTATCGTCAGTCCAGAATCCAGGGATACGAGAACACGGAGTTTCCGTACGACCGCAAGCCATCGACAGACGTTGTCTGGGAGGTTGAGAAGCCGGTCTCTAACAACTGCGACTGCTGGCCGGAGATTCGAAGGCTCGGCCGGTACGGAGCCTGGCGGAAGGGTATCCTCTCGCACGACGCATTCTACAACGTGGAGCGTTGGCTTGGGGTGGTGGCTGCGTGAGGCTGCATCCGCTTGCGCCTGTGGTGGCGCTTGACATTGACGGCACCCTGGGCGACTACTACGGACACTTCAAGTGGTTTGCGGAACTGTACCTTCAGCAGGATCTTAGATGCGATTGGACCGGAACCACCAACTTTGATGAGGCTCTCAACCTCGACAAAGAGACATATCGAGACATCAAGCTCGCCTATCGACAGGGTGGAATGAAACGCTCCATTCCTGTCCTAGACGGAGACGCAGGCCGAGCGCTGATCCAAAACATCCGGGAGCGACTCGGAGTTCAGGTCTGGATCTGTACGACGCGCCCATGGCAGCGTCTAGACAACATTGACCCCGATACCCAATTCTGGATTCAGCGCAACTTCGGACGAGTCGACGGAGTGATCTACGGAGAGGACAAGTACGAGGACCTCATCGACATCGTGGGCCGAGACCGCATCCTCGGAGTCGTCGACGATCTGCCAGAGAACGTTCGTCGCGCTGGATCTCTCGGGCTTCGCGCAGCGATCCGCGCCGGGCAGCACAACGCTGCGTGGAGGCTCGTATATCCTACCGTCCCGACCATTCACCACAACAGCAACATCTACAGCCTAGTTGAAACCTGGAAGGACCAGAAGAAAAATGAACATTGACGTACGCAAGGCGCTCACCCAGTCCGGATCGGACGACAATGTCCGCGTCACAGTCAACGTGTGGGCTAGCGACACGCCTGAGCTGAGAGCGATCCTCACCAAGCACTTTCCGGCATGGGCTGAGTTGTTCGCTCGTAAGAACAGCGAGTACGGCTCCGGCAGCGCATTCGATCTAGGGGAGCGCGGTCAGTTCTCAGACATCTACCGCAAGATCATCAAGCTGAAGCGCGCCATGTGGGACGAAGACGAATCGGTCCTCACGACCGAGGGCGTCGACGAGATCATCATGGACCTGATCGGACACTGCTTCCTTACGCTCGAGATGCGGGCTCGCAAGGACGCCGAGAAGACCAACAGCTTCGCGGTCAACAGCGTATCTATCAGTCCCGCCATGATGACGCAGGACGACTTCGAGGCGATGGTCCAGAAGGCGGGGATGTTCGTCATCCCCAATGAGGATCGGGGTCCTAAGAAGGTCGACAGCGAACCCAAGACTCAGACCGCAGACTCCGACGCTCTCAACTGGACTGCCCCAGACGGGCGACGATTCAGCGTCGGCGATAACGTTCGACTCAAGCAGCACCTGGGCAAGGGACCAGTCTATGTTCTGCGCTCAATCGATCCCTATGATGCACGCGGGATGATCTTTGAGCTGAACAATCCGATGTGGACTACTGAACAGAACATCTTCGTACATCCTACATGGGTATACAAGGACGGCGATAAGTCACCGGAGGAGCTGGCTCTCGACTCTCGACCGATCGCGGACAATCCGCAAGCCTGATGCATTACGTCTCGTTGCACAGCCATTCCACGTACTCATACATGGACGGCTACGGTCTACCAGAGCAGCATGTTGAGCGAGTAGCTGAGCTGGGCATGAAGGCGCTCGCCCTCACTGAGCACGGCAATGTGTCATCGCACGTGAAGCTCGAGAAGGCTGCAGAGAAGCACGGTATCAAGCCGATCTACGGACTGGAGGCTTATACGGCTCCGGCTGACATGCGCGAGACTCGTAACATGCGCAAGTGGCATCAGACGATTCTGGCCATGAATCAGAATGGATATCAGAATCTCAATAAGATGGTTACGAGGAGCTGGAATGATAACTTCTACCGCTGGCCGACGGTTCTTGGCAAAGACGTCCAGGAGCTCAATAAGGATCTTATCTTCACGTCGGGCTGCGCCGATTCGCTCCTGGCGTGCACGCTCCTTGGCGGCAAGGGTATCGAAGTTGGAGACTACGACGCAGCCGTCAAGGTGCTCAAAAAGTTCAAACGTATGCTGGGCGATCGCTACTATCTAGAGGTCCAGCGCTTCCCAGGACTAGAGCGTACCCGCATTCTCAACAGGCAGTACGCTGCGTGGAGCAAGGAGTTCGGGATCCCTCTAGTTGCTACATCTGATGTGCACTATCCGAAGCCGGAGCACAATGAGATGCAGAAGATCCTTCATGCCGCTGGCCGAAACACTGGCACGGTCGCAGCAGCAGAGGCCGAGTGGGAATACAACATCCTCTTGACCTATCCGGAGTCAGACGACCAGGTTCTATTCGATCTTATGGAGACTGGGCTCACTCGTGGCGAGGCCCAGGCCGCAATCATCAACACAGAGGAGATTGCAGAGCGATGCACAGTGGTACTTCCAAAGATGGACCGCATCCGCTATCCGGGGACGAAGAGAGACCTACTCCCGTGGACAGACTGAGAGACTGCTACTACTGCGACAGTGACACGCATGTCTGCGGCGGCTGCGGAAAGCCGGTTCCGCATGGTCCGAACGCATGCCTGCGGGCGCTCAATGGACTGGAGTGCAAATGAAAGAAGATCTAGACGAGTCGGTCGATACCGAGACAATTCTTCGGCACTGGCTGAACGAGGGCTGGAAGTTCCGCGGATTCGACAAGCTCTCGCGCGCGAAGCGCAAGGAGTACATCGCTCGGGTCAACTACGAGTTCGAGATGATGAAGATGAAGGACTTCCTCGACTACTTCGCAGTGCTGTCGGACGTTGTTCGAGAGGCGAAGCGCCGAGAGGTCGCCGTCGGTCCTGCTCGTGGATCCGCAGCCGCATCGCTGTGCTGCTACCTGTGGCGAATCACAGAGGTCAATCCGATGGACTATCCGAACATGCTGTTCGAGCGGTTCATCGATCCGAATCGCATGGACGTACCAGACATCGACCTAGACTTTGAGGACGATCGGCGCGACGTAGTCCGACAGATCATGATCGAGAAGTACGGAGCCGACCGCGTCGGCAACATCGGAACCTTCACTCGATATCGAGGCAAGAATGCGATCGACGACGTGGCAAGGGTGTACTCGTTGCCGAAGGGCGAGATCGATGCCGCGAAGGAGTTTCTGGTCGAGCGTTCCGGAGGCGACAGCCGATTCGATGCATCGATCATGGATACTGTCGAAATGTTCCCGCAGGTCAAGGAGGTCTTCGATAAGTATCCACAGCTGTATAAGTCGATCGAGCTGGAGGGCAACTATAAAGCATTCGGAGTTCACGCCGCAGGCCTAGTCATAGGCAACGACGATCTCTCTCGTTACGTGGCCACCTACGGTCGCGAGATAGGGTCAGGAGCTAAGAAGAAGACCGTCCAGGTACTCTCGGTAGACAAGTACGATGGCGAGCATCTCGGTCTCATGAAGCTGGACGCTCTAGGGCTCCAGACGATGGGCATGATCCGCATCGCCCTCGATATGCTAGGGATGACCCTGAAGGATCTCTATGCCATCCCGATGGACGACCCAGAGACCTTGAGGGCGTTCTACAACGCCGACGTGATCGGTATATTCCAGTTCGAAGGCCGGACGATGAAAATGGTGACTGAGGAGATGAAGCCCAAGACCTTCATGGATCTCGCCGCCATCAATGCCCTGTCGCGACCAGGACCGCTGCACTCTGGCAGCACTGGCGATTATCTGGCCATCCGGCACGGTCGACAGAAGCGAGTTGATCTGCATCCGATCGTAGCGAACATCTGCGCTAGTACCGAGGGCCAGATCATCTATCAGGAGCAGATCCTACAGATCACGCGAGATGTCGGAAAGTTCCCATGGACGCATGCCTCGAAGATTCGCTCAATTATCTCGCATAAGGAGGGTGAGTCGGCGTTCAACGCGATGTATCCCGACTTTGTGAAAGGTGCAGCAGAGTCTGGCATCGAAGAGCCGTTGGCCAGAGAGATATGGAAGCGCATGGCAACTGCTGGAACATACGCGTTCAACATCGCCCACTGCATCTCCTACTCGATGCTTGGTTTCTGGGCTATGTGGCTCAAGGTGCACCATCCCATTGAGTTCTACGCAGCGCAGCTTCAGAAGACGCCGCACGACGACAAGGAGAAGGACGTCCTGCTGATGCGCGACATGATGAATCCGAAGTTCGGTCGTAACCTTAAAGTACTTCCTCCGAAGGCGAGCAGATCTGGATCCACTTGGAAGCCTGTCAAGAAGAGAATAACAGTCCATAATCATGGACGAAAGATCCGAAGGTCTGTAGACGTTGGTGTCCGCGCTGGATTTCTGCAGATCCCAGGGATCGGCGAGATTACCGCCCACAAGATCGAAGAGTTCATAGACGAGAATGGGGGCATATCAGACTGGTCAGATCTTCAGTCGAACAAGGGCGGGATCAAGGGTCTCGGACCAAAGACGATTGAGAAGATTCGAGAGTTTGCTAAAGACCCAGATCCGTTCGGAATCTACAAGCTGGCCAACGAGATCAAGGCGATACGCGAGGCCATTCGGTCGGGTGATCTGCCGGCTCTGCCGATGCCAACAGCCGTCGCCGAGGATGTCCCATACGAGGCCGTGAAGTGGTCTGGAATCGTCCTCTGCCGGCTCCGCAGCCGCAACCTGAAGGATCTGTTCGAGGACTACAGATCAAGAACGGGCGAGGAGCTAGATCCAGAGTCTGTCAAGGATCCGCATCTGAAGGACTCGATGTCTCTGTACATGGAGGACGCATCAGGCCTCTTGACTGCGAAGATCAGTCGCCAGCTGTACCCCAAGGTCAAGGCCGACATCTGGGGAGCAAAGCTCGGCCACGACTATGTACTTGCTCGCGTCTTCACATATCCATTCTTGGGGAAGACGGTTCACATCGAGAAGATGTGGGTCGTAGATCCAGATTGAGAGTAGCGGAATTCGCATTACGTAGGGTAGACTGCCCTAGCAATGCTGGGAAGGACCCAAGCAATCCCGCTCGGGACCTCCGTCTAATAGAAGGAGCAACATAGTGAACATCAAGAGGACGGTCGCGCTGTTGGGCGTGACCGGAGTGGCAGTCGCAGGGGCGGTGATCGGACTCGCAGCACCAGCTTCGGCTCACACGCCGTCGGTGAGTGCGACATGTTCGACGCTTTCTGTCGATCTCGAGAGCTACGCCGATCAGATACCAGCTCAGGATGAGGTTTCGCACGTCGTGCACCATCACGACCTCGTGACGCCGGAAGTTCCCGCTGTGCCGGAGGTGTCTCATACTGAGTATCTCTACAAGCAGCTGATCACCGGCAAGGAGAAGTGGCTCGACTCGATCACCTGGAATCCTGGCCTCGGATGGTACTACTCAGGACAGTCGAAGGTCGTCGTCGACCAGGAGGCCGTCGATGCGGTCCCCGCAGCCTACAACGACTGGGATGAGACCATCGTCGACTCTCCTGCGCAGGATGCGAAGTCCAACCACATCGTGGTGACTGTCGACGGCTCAACTGTCGAGGACTCGGACTTCGGGTCATCGTTCGCGAAGGACTACGATCTGGGCGACAAGTACGTCGAGCACTCCTGGTCGGTCGATGTGACTGCCTGGGACAGCAGCGACTACAACCTCAGCCAGTCCGGAACGACCACGGCCTGCGATCTGCCTGTGGTGGACGCTGTGCCGGGTGCGACTATCGCACATGAGTGCGGATCCGCCGACATCTCGCTGACCAATGTTCCGGCGTTCGAGACTGTCAACAAGACCGCGAGCTATGTGATCTACGTCGACGGGAAGTTCGAGGACGCAGTCTCAGTGCAGTCGGGAGCGACTGAAACGCGGCATCTCGACTTCGCAGAGGACAGCGGAGACCATCACATCGTCGTCAGGACAGGACCTGCGTTCGGAGACCAGCTGGTATCCGAGGCGACAGTCGGAAGCGACTGCGATGAGAACACCACGCCTCCGACAGATGACGGCGGCGAGACGACTCCTCCTGTCGTGACGCCTCCGGCAGACAACATCCCCGCCCCAGCGGAAGCTGCTCCTGTGGCGGTCCAGAGCGCCGATAGTGGAGAGGACGCGACGACACTCGCGGACACCGGCTCCAACTACGGCGAATCCCTGATCTACGCAGTAGGAGGTATCCTTCTTGGCGGTATCGTTCTGACTGCGGTCGGACTCGGTACCCGCAGGGCGCGCCGACAGTAGCAGGGATTGGGAGTGGCGCTGACATCCGACAGCGCAGGTGCAGAGAACCAAGGCTCTGCGAGGTTCGACTCCTCCGCTCCCACGGACCGGCCAAGTATGAGCCGGACCTGTCCGACCGATAGACCGACTAGCGCATGACTCGACACTTGAGGCCAGATCGGACATCAAAACTGAATAACAACAGAATAGATACCCCCAGCCCCGGTCCGACAAACCCCCAGTCGGGCCGGGGCAACCCTGGAAGGACCAGAGATGCGTAAGCTTGTTCTTGTAGGCCGCAAGGCTCCAGACGAGGAGCTGTTCACCGAGGAGGTCGATGCCACGCATATCTGGCCCGAGCACGAGGGCTGGGCGGACACCGCCGAGATCAACTGGGACATCGTTCAGAAGATCACGCTCGTGCAGAGTAGTGAAACTGCAGACTCTGGCGTAGAGTAATGTTCATTGAGGGTCGGAAGGACCGATCCGGAAGGGCCAGCCGTGGCTGACAAGTTCTCCATCGAAGAGCGTATCGCTCACTTCCTCCGTCTCGCCGAGGACCAGGGTGCAACCCAGGCCGAGCGTGACACTGCTGCGACGCAGGCAGAGCGGCTCATGCTCAAGCACGCGATCGACCGAGCGATGCTGGATGGCGTCGGCGAGCAGCGAAAGGAGAAGATCATCGTCGGACGTGTCCGCGTCGACGGTGGTGGAGGAACGTACTCGTACCACGCGATGCGCGGCATGGTCGCCGTGGCCAACGCGATGGGCTTGACTGGCTACTACGAGGACTTTACGAAGGTTCGTTCGCATTATTTCAAGCCGCACATCAACATCTGCTTTGCTGGATACGAGTCCGACGTGAAGGACGCAGTAGGCATGATCAACTCGCTCCTGTTGCAGGCGATGGTCGCGATGAAGAGCTGGTGGCGCAACCAGAGCTCCTACACCAAGTACTATCTCGGACGCCAGGGCGGATACCACGCTCGTTGCGAGTTCATCTCGCAGTTCGGAGCTGGCGCCGCTCGGCGTATTCAGGACGAGCGCGAGCAGGAGGTCGCATCGGTTGCCGGGAGTGAGGTCGTTCTGTTCGACCGCAGCCGAGAGGTCAGTGACTGGGCTGCTTCGAATCTGGGCTTGACGATCAAGAAGACATCGCGCACGTCCTCCGCGTTCGGTCGCAGCGAGGGCTACGCCGCAGGGCGCAACGCTAACACCGGGCGAGCCAGCCACGGCCTGTCGCAGGGACGCGGGATCACGTCGTGATAGCTCCTCTTCAACGGGCGGAAGTTCGGATCGAGCGGCTGCTAGCAGTGGCTGCTCATCCGAGCACCCCGCGCGAGGAGGCTCGAACGGCTCTCGTCGGGGCCGAGAAGGCGATAGAGAACAGAGGTCTCCAGAGTCAGTTCGGGCCACGTATCGCCCTTCTTCGCTTCGTCCTCGCAGCACAAGAGGCCTCCGATGCTATAGCTTCTGTCAGCAGGGCGTCTCTCAATCTGCACGATGCCTGGCCAAAGTAGCGAAAACTGCAGAGTTGGCGTAGGATAATACTCATAAGGCGGAAGGACCGCCTTGGGAAAGGAAAAGATGTTCTCCAAGTCTGAGATTCGGGGTTACGCCCAGGATGCAGTCATCCGCCTCTTGGAAGACTCGCAAGACCCCGACGCCAACCTGGTCTACACTGGCCAGTTTGTCGTCGTCGGGTCCATCTCCTCCACATGGCCCTGGAACGTGGACAACGTCTACAAGCGCTCGTTCGCAGCCCAGGAGCCGATCCTGGCGGTCTACATCGACTGCTCGGTTCCGGGGGCCGGGTTCGGCCTCTGGGCCGCAAGGGATTCCGGAGGCTCCTGGCGCTACTCGGAAGACTTGTCGGGGCTCCTGGAGGAGCTTGGCCGGTCGCTCTAGTTGGGGTGCGGGGTCGGCCTTCGGGTCGGCCCCAAACAACTCCAAAAAACTTGTAGTGAAACTGCAGAGCATAGAGTAGAGTTCTAATATCAGCCGGAAGGACCGGCTGGGAATGGATAGCGATGACCACCACGACCGACCAGATCGAGAGCTACGAGCGTTCGATCGCTGCGACCGAATCGAAAATCGCCGAACTGCGGTCCGAGATCGACAATCTCATCTTCACCAACCGAGTCAATGTACGCGATCTCGCAAGGCTCCGTCTTCAGCAGAAGCTCGAGAACAGCCCTAAGGCTCGTTGGGACCGGGCTGTGAAGTCGCTCCGCAAGGACGGCGTCCACTTTCGCACGAACATCATGCAGTGCTGCCGTGGCTGCGTCGACGCCGAGAAGCTCAATCTCAAGGACGAGAGTCAGCCCTACGGCTGGACGTTCGGTGGACAGGGCAACTGGATCAAGTTCAACGAGGACGGCCTTCCATACACTTCAGTTGAGCCGCACACTCGTCGTCGCTTCGGCTACGACTACGACTCTCCGAAGTCGGCCATGATCAACTGGGGCAACGGCTCCGCCGAGAAGATCGTGGCTGCATTCCAAGCCGAGGGATTCCAGGTCAACTGGAACGGCTCCGAGTATCAGTGTGTCGAGGTCGTCTTCTAGTTCATCTTGCGGGGCGGCTGGCAATGCTGGTCGCCCCGCCTAACAAGGGAAGGACCCTTGCAATGCAGACCATCACTCTTACCATCACGATCTCAGTTCCAGAAGGGGCCGTTGTTGAAGTAGCTCCGCAGGTCGAAGAGACTCCTGTCGAAAAGCCGACTCCGGCTCCGATGATCATGTTCAGCCAGGATCCAGAATATCCCGAGTGGATGCGAGCACCAGGGTCTCGCTGGACCGACGAGGAGATCGACATCGCATCCGACCTGTCTCTGACCGACGCAGACGTTGCAGAGCTCCTGGGGCGCAGCACAGCATCTGTCGCCGCATATCGCCTCAACCACGGACTTCGCCAAAAGATGCACAATCGCGTCGTTGACAAGTCTGCGACGAGGGCCATGGCAAGGTGGACGAAGTCAGAGATCGAGTATCTCCAGAAGCGTTACAACGGCAGCAACGGTGACGAGATCGCTGAGTATCTCGGACGCTCGGCCGGGGCCATTCAGAGCAAGGCTCGCGGCCTCGCGAAGTAGCCAAATCCGCATTCGACACAGTAGGCTTAAGAGACAACCAGGGAAGGACCCTAACCGATGTACCGTCAGCGCAAGAAGCCCCTGAACCAGGCGTCCAAGGAGGACACAAGCTGGATTCCCAGGGCTATCGAGACCATCCGTGACCTCATCTCTATGGATGTCACGCTCACTACCCGCAGCTTCAGCAGCGTGTTCCTCCTGAACGATGGATCTCAGATGACCGAGGAGCACGCAGAGCGCCATCTTCGCAAGCTGACCAACATGGGCTGGCTACACATGTCAGCGAAGCGCGACGAGGAGAACAACTTCGTTCAGTTCGAGTGGGAGATGCTGCGATGAATCGCAGAGCCCGTCTCCGGAGGACAGGCGGAGCTCTTCTTCTCGGAGCCGTTCTGTTCTCTACCGGAGGCACCTTCTGGAACATTACCGCAACCGCAACACTCACCGCCCTCGCAGCCACAACAGAGATCGTCGCCCGACGCCTCGCAAGGAAGGAATCCAATGTCAAGCACTGAAGTCCAGAAGTGGGCCGACAAGCACATGTTCGAAGCAGAGAGATCTGTCGCTGCGGAAGGACCGAAGGCGTATCTTCTTGGCGCTCCAGTCGACCCTCTCGGGCAGATCGCAGCATGCGCGAAGATGTACAAGGGCGAGGTCGTGCGAGATCTGGCCGATGTCACCAACGAGGAGCGACAGGAGTACCTGGAACAGATCCAGAAGACCGTCCTGAAGATGCCTCTGGAGGCGGTCTCGCTGCACTTCATGCTTGAGGGCGTTCATCGCGGAATCACGCACCAGATGGTCCGTCAGCGCACGGCAGCCTACGCCCAGGAGAGCACGAGATTCGCAGTCAAGCGTGACATGAAGGAGGCCACGGCGCTCCCGCCGAGCCTCGAGAACACACTTTCGCTGGACGATCTGGTCGCCAACGACCTCCTCAAGCGAGAGCTGGCCGGTCTGCATATTCCGAGCTTCGAGACTGTCGAAGACGCCATGGAGTGGAGCGATCAACATCGCAGCCAGGTCCGTCGTGAGGCGCTCGAGAAGGGCGGAGACCAAGCTCGACGCATCCGCTGGGACGAGATGGTCAACGCGATCTCAGAGGGCTACAACTGGCTCATCGACGACGGCATGCCGGCAGAGGAGGCTCGCGGCATCATGCCGACGAACATCACCACACGCCTCAACTACATCACGAACCTCAGGTCGTTCTTCGACACCATCGCAGTCCGAGTCTCAGACCAGGCACAGTTCGAATGGCGCAAGGTCGCCATGGCCTACGCACTCGCGATGCGCGAGTACGGCGCAAAGAACAGCTATTGGACGACGATGAAGTTCTGGGAGTATCAGTCCTATCGCGACGAGACAGGGCAGTACGGACCGATCCTGCAGAGGATCTTCATCGACGCCAAACACACGAATGAGCCGGACGTCAGGGTCCGCTTCTCTTCCGAGTGGCAGTATCGAGCGCTCACTGCGGAGATGAAGCCGATCGAGTTCAAGATCGGCGGTCCGGCGTTCGGCGCGAACTTCGACCGACCGTCACGCATCGGCGAACGAGTCAGAGCGTTCCACAGCAAGGGCGTCCCGTCGTCGCAGTGGACCCAGGGATCAGTCGAGTACGGTATCCCGCCGATCCATCCGGACGAGTGGCTGCTCGACCCGAACAGCGCCAGACTCGAATCTGGAATGGAGTTCGACATCTTTGGCAATCGTGTTCCGGCCGGCACCGGATGGCATTGGCAGGACGGACAGCTTGTTCGTCCTGATGGCCATGGCATGATCTGGCCGGAAGACTTCAACAACAATGCAGAGGAGGTGTAATTATGAGCAACATCAACTACAACCAGCCCGTTGCGTCGTTGCCGCAGCAGGACTACAATGGGCACACGCCTCAGTTTCTACCGCAGATGCAGAATCCTGTAGCCCAGGTCGACCGTAACGCAGAAGACCTGCGTTGGTATCGCTGGCTGGAGACTGGAGTGAACGCGAAGCAACTGTCAACCGCGTACATCTTCCTGTTCTTCTTCGGCGTGCTGGGCGTTCACCGCTTCTATCTGCGGCAGACCGGGCTCGGGCTACTGTGGCTGTTCACTGGCGGATGCCTAGGAGTCGGCGTGTTTGTAGACCTGTTCATCCTCAAGGGAATGGTCAGGACCGCGAACATCAAGGAGTGGCAGAAGCAATACGGAGGTCTCCGATGAAGGTCGTAACCAACATCGTCGGGGCGACCATCGCCATCTGTCTGGCGGCGCTCATGGTCGCAGGAGTGGCTCGTCTGATCGTCTGGATGTTCTCATGAGCACTCCGTCGCTGTCAGGTTGGTTCACGGGATGGGTTGTAGAGCTGACTGGAGACTTCTTTGTCTTCCCCGCTCTGCTTGTCGGAGAGATGGAGGACATAGAGGATGACGAGCCCAGTTATGAGCTTCCCGGCCCAGACATCACGTGGAGAGACACGTCCATCGCCCGGTCCAAGCTTCCCGGCGCGGACGAAGAGGGTGCCTGGGCTGGTATCTCGCTCACTCTGTCGACTCTGTCAGAGATCATTGGTGGTCGACGTAAGGCCATTCAGTACAACAACTGGCATAAAGATGCCAAGGGTCGCGACAACGGGATTGCCTCTCGTGAGTACGACTTCGTATTCGTTCCCGGCAACACAGGATTCCAAGGAGGAGACAGGCTATGAGCAAGACGCTGGAGGACATACGTTCCTCTACAATCAGCATTGCTGACGAGGTCGTTGGCAAGCGGCATGCTGCGCATCAGAAGCACGGCGCCAATTCGATCGAGAGCATCGCCGGAACAGACCCCTTCTGGCTCGCAATCCTCGGCGAGGAGTTTGGCGATGTAGCCCACGAGCTGACCTACGACGCCAACGCGACCCTCGGAGAGCAGCTGAACGGAGTACGTCGAGAACTTCTCGACACCGCAGCCGTGGCCATCGCGTGGATCGCTGCGATCGACGAGACGCTGGGGTCCGAACCCTTCCAGCCTGACTTCGGGAAGGAGATCTGATGTCTGAGTTCAAGGCCGATCCGGACAAGACTCTTTCCGAGAATGTCTTCCTAGCGCTCGGAGCCGCCTCAGCGTGCTGGGAGAATCTGCCTGGCGCGGGAGTGTTCGAGGACGATCGCACGAAGGCGATCGGCGATGAGTTGCTTGAGTATCTCCTCAGCGTCATCGAAGACAAGTACACCGCGATTCAGGAGCTTGATGCTCGGAGGCAGGAGCAGATCCGGCTCCAGCGAGACATGCTCACTCTTTCGCAGCAGAAGCTGATGCGCGTTCTTGAGATCGTCCAGCATATCTACGAGTCGGGACAGCTTGATCGCTTCGGCGAGATCGGCAAGGTGGTCAACGCTACGGCAGAGGAGGTCGCGTCGTGGCCAAGATGAATCGCTGGATACGCGTTCACTCAAAGACCTCTGGTCGCAAGATACTTGTCCGAACCGACCAGATCGACTTGGTTGTCGAGAAGAATACAGCTGGGCATTACAACACCAATGGTGTCTGGGTTGGAGAGTACAGGGGAAGCGAGATCGTCCTGCGCTCTGGCGAGCGTGGAGAGTGTCAAGAGAGTCCGAGCCTCGTTCTGCAACTGATCCAGGGCAGGGCATGATTGCCGCGCTCACAGGGATGGCGCTCTGCGTGATAGGGATCGCTTGCGCATCAGCTGGCCTGGCGATTGAGGTCCGAGGCCGCGTAACGGCGCGTAGGGCTCGCGCTGTGGCCGTTCATCGCGTGACACAGAAGGCAGCGCTCCGGTCTGAGATCGCGGCAGCCGTCCGCGCTCGGAACTTCCGTCACAACGCACATTGCCCAACGTGTGGCAGATTCGCTCGTCGTCTCGATGAGAACATCACGCACTGTGCCCGACACGGGATTGTCGTCCGAGCAGCCACCGGACCGATCCCAATCATCTTGGTTGCGAGGGCTGCATAATGGGAAATATCGGTCGCCTTGCGGCGCGGAAGGGGAAGGCAAGGTTGCCGAAGATAACAGTCCTCGACTCAGAGGACCGCTGGAGCCACATGGCCGAGGACGAGTATCTCTGGTGGCCGAGGGTGCAGTGGATCGATCCTGGAGTTGTCTCGGGTGTGGCCGTGGTGTGGTTTGATCCCATCGCAGTCTTCTCGGGGCAGATCATGGCCAAATGCATTCTGGCGTACACAGAGCAGTTTCTGTCTGGCCCAGAGAACGGACCCAACGGACAGATCAACCGTTTCCTGCGGATGCGCAGAGCTCTGTCGGGGCATCCCGGTCTCGCTATCGGATGCGAGTCGTTCACAATTCGACAGTTCAATCAGGACTGGGAGTTTCTGGCTCCTGTCAGGATCAGGGCAGGACTGGAGGCGAGACTCTCAATGATGGACTCGCAACCGGAGCTTCATCTCCAGGCGCCAAACGACGCCATGTCCACCTACACCAACGACCGTTTGCAAGCTTTGCGAATGTACACTCCTGGCCCCGACCACGTCAACGATGCGAAGCGACACTGCCTGCTCTGGATCCGCCGTTTGCGTTCGGCCGGGAAGGAGTTCTTCATCAGGTCGCACGGTGAAGAGTCGGGATGGTGGGAGTCGGAGCAATGAAACGCTTCTATAGGATCCAGATCACTGCGGAATCGACGACATCTCCAGCTCCGCTTGCAAAGGATGTCACGGCGATCATCGAGATGGCTCTGTCTGACTTCGGCATCCAGCTGCGCTCGCAGAACGCGGCGTCGATAGAGATGGACGATGACGAATGAGCCACAAGCGAAAGATCAAAGCTCGCGTCGCAGACAAGAATGCGCAATGCAAGGCTGCGCACTTCGGCACAGAGCGAGAGGCAAAGGCGATGCAGATTATGATCGCCGATCACGGCCAGCGCTCAACACGGCAATGGTCCAACAGGTGTCGTTCGTGGCACGTCTACAGATATAACTAACTCGGGAGGTTAAACAATGGACACAGACGAGATGCTGCAGAGGCTGTTTATTCTGAACGACAAGGTCGTCGCTGAAGGGCCGGAGGCTTTAGACGAAGATGATAAAGCCTTCCTGGATGCGGTTCTGAAGACAATCCAGCCTATGCTCGAGAAGCTGGTTGAGGCCGTATCTGAACTGGCGAAGGAGTTCGTCGCTGCGCTGATGTCGGCGTACAACTCGCTGCCGCCGGAGACTCGTGCTGCGATCATCGCGATGCAGACAGAGTCTCCTGTCGAAGCGCAGTCGATCTCGAGCCCAATGGGCGGTCGGATCCTCGATGCCAACTCGTTCCACGACCACGTCAGCATCGAAGTCGCGAATCTGGTAGATATGCCTAGCCAGGTCGAGAGGATGGAACAACGATGGAGGTCGTAGTCGTCGCTGGAGCAGTCATCATAGCCATGGCTATTGTAGCCGGCATCTTCCTTCTCACGGATCGGGTCGAGAAGAAGTGATGGAGAACGGAACAGACTATGTCCGACAGCTTGAGAAGGAGAATGTGGAGCTCAAGGCAGCGCTCCGTCGTCTCCGCGCAGAAGACCGAGACCGCGCTCGACAGCTGGAAGAAGTAGCACGACAGCTTATGAGAAAGGGGCAATGATGAGTGACCTAGACGAAGCCGCTGACCGGCTTGAGGCTGCGCTCGACCCGGATAAGCGGGGTGGGTGGACACGTCTCATGGATGCAGGGCATGGAGAGCCCAGCGAGGTCGAAGACTTGCGCACGGTGATCGCCGGTGCACGCGAGACCGAGCGTCTGCGTACCGAACTGGCCGAAGCACAAGCAAATCACCGCTACGAGGTCGGGCAGAAGCTCAAGCTGGCGGATGATCTGGTCGCAGCACGAGCCGAGATAGAACGTCGCCCCGAGCCCGCGTTCCGCGATGCACTGATTGCCGATCGCAACAAGGCCGAGGATGAGCGTAATGCCCTGGCCGCCGAACTGGCCGAAGCGCAACGTCAGCTTGACGGCGTACAGCGTGAATGGGCGCACCGAGGGACGAGGCTTCGAACAGTTGCGAATGAGCGTGATGCTCTGGCCGCGAGTGTTCGAGAGCTTGACGAGTATGTCGCCGTGTTCCGTGCTGCATGGCGTGAGGGTCGGGAGGGTGACCGGGTGCGCTCCGGACTCAGAGCCGTCTCTCGCGCCATTCTGGATGCTGCACCCGAACCCGAAAGCGGCGGCTTCTGTTGCTCAGACTGTGAGTCCGGTGGCGGATGCTGCTACGCGGACTGCCCTTGCCACAGCGAGCCCGAAAGCGGTGAATGATGGCCGAGATGGCTGATGGGATGTATGGTCCGCTGACGGCTTACTCGATCGCGAAGTTCAGATGGGCGCAAGCATTACGGTCGCAGCATCCAGCGTGGAGCGAGGCAGACTTCGCCTACGCCAAACTGAAGTGGGAGCGGGAGCATCCGTATGCCGACTTCGCCTATGCGATCGTATCTCTCGGCTACAGCATCGACTCGGCCACTGAGTATGCATCTCTGCGCTGGGAGAGTCGCATTCACATCTCTCAGGCTGACCTCCGCGCTCCAGCCTACGACGCCTACACGCATCTGCAGTCCGCCGCGGAGGACATAGCAGAGTGGTCGCGGCAGCATCCGTTCTCAGTGTTCTGCGTCGTCTACAATCTCGGTCACTCCGCCGAGATCGCAGCGCGCGCCGCCGCTGACGTCCTGGGCATGGAGATGTAGCGGTGCCCGAGTGCCCTTCCTGCGGCAGCGCCAGCGTCTTTCTGCAGGCCACGACAGTCAACAGCTTCGGTTTACTCATCTGGGACTTCTGGGTGTGTGATAACTGCGGCAAGCAATTCCGAAAGGTCCACAAAAACCAATGAGATGCCCCAACTGTGACAACCCCGTCATGGCCGAGATTCCTGTCGAAAACAGCGCAGGTGTGGAAGTCGGCGTGGAGTACTTCTGTGTGGAGTGCGAGTGGTCGGAGCCTGCCCGTTGAGCTCTCCTGATCCTTTCAGAGACCCTCTGGGCGAGTGCTCCTCTTGTGGACGTCCCACCTACCGCAACTGGGTCCGTAAGAGAGATTGGCTCGGAGATCCGAACGCCCGTGCTCGCAGCGCTGGAGGGATGTGCTCAGAGTGCTACAGAGCCTGGCGCAAAGACAATCCCTCCGCGAGCGTGCGTGATCTCCAGTTCAAGTCCTCCCCGTCCGGCGTGCGTCTTCAGCGTCGAAACTCCTTCATTTCTCCAGTGGAGAGTGTGTCTTTCGAGCCTCCAACGCCGGAGCAGATCTCCGTTCTCGTCGCAGCGCGTCGCCGATATCCAGTGCAGGAAACTCGTCTTCTGGGTCGAATTCTCGGCATCCCGGGCTGTTAGAGTGTGTGCAGAGTGTGTGCAGAGTCTGTGTTTATTGTGGGCCGTCTCCCTCGCACCCACTCATTCTGTCGGCGGGGCTGTCCCTCATTCGCGGGGCGCTCGCGCGGGTCACGTGCGGCAAAGTCGGTTGCTCGTGCTCGGCAAAAACCGCGTAATTACTGAGGAGTTGCGTCGAAAATAGCCGAACCGACGGTCGCCGGGGATCTCTCTTAGAGAAAACTCATCTCCCTCATTCGCACAATATTGAGGTCAGTTGGGGTCAATATTGTGTGCGAATGAGGGCGGCCCTCAGGGAATATTGTGTGTAATGAGGCAAATATTGTGGGGATTGTGGCGTGTGTTGCGCATGGGCAGGTCGGCGGAGGTCGTTCGGCTCGGCGATCAGTCGGGAGGCCCGGAGTAGGGGATAGGACAGTAACTGAGAGAGATGAGATAGAGAGTTAGAGAGGAGAATGTATAGAAGGAGTTTTTGCGCGAAGGCGAGTCTGTGTTGTTTAATCCAAATTTCGCATGCAGACCGTAGAATTGGGGTATGGCGAAAAACAACTTGAGTTCTGCATCCACCTACGAGCAAATGTTCCGTACGCGGCACCGGCGTAGCGGTCGGCCTGTCAGGTCGGATGACGAGCCGCTGTTCGGCGGAGTCGACGTGGAGCCGGTACTGCGGCGCGTGGCCGAGCGGAGGGCGTATGCCGTCGTACACGAGGAACAGCGGGCACGGCTGCGGGAGGTGTTCGAGGGAGAGTTGAAGGTGCTGCGACGGCGCGGCGTGGAAGAGGTGGCTCGTGACTCGGGCATCTCGCTCGAATCGAAGGAGTGAACAATGGTGCGGTCGAAGGCTCACAGCGAGTTCGGCGGAGGTCCCGGCTCTCCGCAACGTCGTCCGGACGGTAGCTCGATTCCACTCACTCCGGGGGATCGCCGTCGCATCACGGCCATGGCGATGAAGCGGGACATGCCTTCCATGACGACTCCGCGTGTCGTGCAGAAGACGGACGGAGTCGGAACGCGGAGCGCCGGAGACTTTGAGCCGGACGTGCGGGCAATCGCAGAGATGAAAGACAAGACCAACGGATACTCTGCAGAGATGAGCGGTGACGACTTCGGAGAGACACAATGATCTTCGGTCGGCCGCGTGGCGCTGGACCTCAGACGGTTATGGAGCGTGCACTGGAGAATCTCGTTATCAAGTCGGCTGTGATCGGACGAGAGGTTGTTGCTCTGACCTGGGCCGATGGGCACGTGGAGGAGCTGTCGAACACGGCTGATATTGCTGTGGCTCGTGTCCGGTTCGACATCGACGGAACAGAGGTGCACTTTGCCCTGTTACGGAACAAGGAGCGTGGTAGGCCGGTCATGCTCTGGCACACGCACTTCGGTGGTGTCGAGCCGAGCGAACTCGATATCGAGGCATTCCCGACATGGCTGGTCGAGACAGGGTGTATCCACCACGTCCCTACTGGCACTCTTACATACTACAACCACGATGGAGTTCGTTTGTCCACTTCAGGACTTATCGATACTCCCCTCGCGACACAGGAGATCTGATGGGCAAGCTCGTCCCTCGTACTGACGCGCAGCGACGTGCTGCAGAGCGCAAGCACAAGCCTCAGCGCATCACAGTGAACAACCGATACCAGCAGTTCATGGACGGCACAATCACGATCGACGATCTCGACGAGGAAGAGATCATGCGCGGTCAACTGAGGAATGCCAAGGGTGACTTCTCTGGCAGACCGCCGATGTACGTTCCGCGCAAGTTCGCTACGGCTCTCGCCACCAAGCAGAAGGAGCTCATCCAGGCTGAGATGGCCTCGCTCGTGCTCCCGGCGCTCAGGACGCTCATCGAGGTCATGAACAAGCCGCATCCTCAGCCCGGTGACAACGCCAAGGTGCAAGCTGCAAAGCTTGTCCTGGAGCGCAACCTTGGCAAGGTGCCCGAGACGGTCGAGCTCAAGGCCGAGATCAAGAGCTGGGAACAGAAGTTCGAGACGCGAATCAAGAAGGTGTATCGTGAAACTCCAGGCGAGACTGAATCCTGACGGTGTGCCCGATGTGCACATCTTCTTCGAGGGCGACATGGAGTCGAGCGAGGCGATGCTGATCGTCGAGGCCCAAGGGCTCGATCAGCAGGAGCTGGCTGGTACTCTGCTCGACGTAGCTCGGACGCTCGGCGCTGCGTCGCCCCGCCCTGCGACGCCCCGCTTCAACCCGCAGCCGAGAGGACGCCGGTGAAGCGACTCCTCGTGCTCTGGCGGAACAGCCGTCGCCAGGCCAAGCACCTTGCACAGAGGCAGATACCCCAACCCATGCGGCACTGGAACGGACGGAAACGATGACTCAGATACCCGAACATCTGCAGAAGATGCACGATGAGCTGTCTCAGAAGATCGAGGAGTACTTCCAGGCATGGTGGGCATACCGCAACGACGGAGACTCCGGAGACTACGTGTCGTGCTGGGCCCTGGTCGCCAACTTCGGCAATCTGTCCGAGGCCTCGGCCGCAGGGTACATCGTCGAGACAGAGCCGGTCAACATGCCCCCGCACGCCATGAAGGGGCTCCTGAGCGAGGGAGTCGACTGGGTGTGCGAGATGCAGGAGCTGAATCTCGGAGAGGAGGACGACCTGTGACAGCCAGACCAGAGGACCTGGACGAAGACGGTAACTACAACGCCAAGTACATGGCGCGATACAACGCGGCCAGGGAAGAGTTCGAACGTGCACTGAAGGCGTTCTCTGAGGTGGTCGATCCTGGTGAGTATGTGATGCACTGGGCCGTTGTCCTGCACAAGACGTCCGTAGCCCTCGAGCAGAGCGACATGTCAGCAGTGGGGATCCACTTTGACGCAGACATCACGTTTGTCGAGAAGCGCGGCCTGATAGAGATCATGCGAGACAAGGTGCTGTTCCGTGACTGATGTAGCAGTTCAGGTCGAGACGCTCGACATCAACGGCATCTTCGAGGATGTCGAGTACAAGCCGCACGCCGGACAGATCCCGATCCACATCGCCGGACTCAGCCACCGCTTCCGGCTGGCGAGCTGCGGACGACGCTTCGGCAAGTCACAGGTCGGCGGGCACGAGCTGACCGTCGCAGCGTTCGAGGCGTATGGGCAGCGTGGACAGCTGTCTCCCAAGGGCAAGCGCCACGAGTACTGGATCGTCGGACCGGAGTACTCCGACGCCGAGAAGGAGTTTCGTGTTGTCTACGACGACCTGACTCGGCTCGGTGTGGAGTTCGACAGGCCTGGCACCTACTACTCCGAGGGCGGCGGGGACATGGACATCTCGCTGTTCGGAGGGCGGTTCCTTGTCCATGCCAAGTCCGCGAAGTATCCACAGACGCTGGTCGGTGAAGGTCTGCGAGGCGTGATCCTGGCCGAGGCTGCCAAGCTCAAGCCGATCGTGTGGACTAAGTACATCCGCCCGACCCTGGCAGACTTCGCACGCGAGGGCAGCTGGGCTCTGCTCACGTCGACTCCAGAGGGCAAGAACTGGTTCTACGATCTGTACCAGCGCGGACAGTCCACGCTCAAAGGCGACAGTGAGTGGTACTCGATTCGGAGACCGTCCTGGACGAACGACATCGTGTTCCCAGAAGGCGAGACAGACCCCGAGATCGAGGAGATGCGCGCCGACATGTCGGCCGAGAAGTTCAAGCAGGAGATCGAGGCGGACTTCACAGAGTTCGTCGGGCGAGTCTTCAAGGACTTCTCCATTGAGACGCACGTCGGCGACTTCCAGTACAATCCGCGCTGGCCGGTCTACATCGCAGAGGACGCCGGATTCACGAACCCCAACGTTGCCCTGTTCCTGCAAGTGGACATGTGGGACAACGTCTGGGTGCTGGCCGAGTACTACGAGCGCCATCGCATCCCGGAGGAGTTTGCACAGGACGTTCTCGAGCACCACAAGCTCGGGTCGCTGGCACGTGTGGCGCGGAAGATCTATCCCGATCCAGCAGACCCCGGCACGGCTAACACTCTGGCCAAGCACTGGCAGGTCGAGGTCATGGGTGGTACCGGAGGCGAGCGCAAGGATCGTATCGACCTGATCCGTCGCTGGCTCAAGTCGCAGCTGGTGACTGGTGATGCATTCGTTCCAGACCTGCAGAACCAGCCGACGATGGCTCCGAAGCTAATGATAGATCGCTCGTGTGAGCATCTGATCCAGGAGATGCAGGACTACCGTTATCCGGAGAACAAGCGCGAGGAGTCGCAGGCGGACTCTGAGGAGCCGCTCAAGGTCGACGACCACACCCCCGAGGCTCTGGGTCGATTCTTCATGGGACACTTCGGCCAGAAATACGGCCCCAAGGCGGCTGCGCGAGTAGCCAGAGCGCGTGTCAAGACTCGCTCACGGTAGAGTTGCTCTCGGATATCCGTTCACTAACTCCAGGAGTGCATCATGGGTGGTAAGCCTAGCAAGGGCACTCGCCGCGATCGGCGGCTCAAGGGCAATCGTCCCAAGCGCAAGCCGTTCTGGAAGCGAGGCAAGTAGGCATGGCTGACGTACCACTGCCATTCGGGCTTGTCGTTGCACAGCTGAGCGCAGCCGTCGGAGACTCTGCGGACACCGGACTCAACCCGGACGCGGAGCCCCTCATCGGCCACGCAGTGTTCTCGGGCAACAGGGCTCGGTTCGTTGCGAACAACACGATCTACATCCCTCAGAAAATCACAGCCGACGTGACAGCTGGCGTCCTCCAGTACAGAGGAGACAACGGAGTTCCGCTGACTGCGAATCTGGACGAGGCCGGTGCATCGCTCGGATGGCAGTGGTCCGTCGCCTGGCAGCTGACGCTCACCGACGGCACTCCGGTCGTGCTGACCGGATGGAACTTCGACGTGCGTCCGTACGACGGAACTCCAGCTACAGAGACAGATCTCACAGCATTCACTCCGTTGGTCCCGGTTTCGGGGAATCAGGTCTTTGTCAAGGGCGACAAAGGTGATCCCGGGACCAACGGCACACCAATCATCGTCCTCGGACCCAGCGACCCTGTTCCAGACGGAACTCCCGCAGGCGCACTCATCATCCGGACTGCATAAGGAGCAGACAGTGAAAACGCAAGAAGCACTCAGCATCAAGGGCACCGTGCACATCGAGCTCTTCGACAAGGACGGCAAGCTCAAGGCCGAAGAAACCGTGCACAACCTCGTGACGGCGGTCGGAGACCAGATGTACGCGGCTCGTGGAGCGGGCGTTGGCTCTGCTCCGGCAGCGCCGACCGGCATGCGACTCGGCACCGGGTCCACTGCGGCAAGCAAGACCGGGGCGGGAGCAGCCCTCGTCACGAAGCTGACAGGTGGCAACCACGCCCTCGATTCCAGCTATCCGCAGGCGGCTGGAGGCGTTGTTCAGTACAAGTGCACCTATTCCCCGGGAGAGGGCACGTCAGCTTCGGCGATCCAGGAGGTCGTGCTCGTCAACGACACCATCGCCACGGACACTGCGACCGCCGCCGCGAACACCATCGCCCGCGTCGTCGTGACGACCATTCCGCAGAAGCTCGCCTCCGACACTCTGGTGGCCACCTGGACACACACGCTGGCCGGTTCCTGATCTCTGACGCCAGAGGGAGGCGACCGTGAGCGTCCTAGGAGCCTGGAACTTCAGTCCGGGCACGGGCACGACGACGCCCGACCTGAGCGGCAACGGCCGCACCATGACGGTGCACGGCTGGGGCGAGCCGCACAACACCGGCTTCAGTGCGAAGGGCGACGGCAGTACGTATGCCTGCGGGCTGTCGGGCGACTTGGGGCTGAATGCACCGAGCGCGCTCGGCATCATGATGTGGGCGAACCTCTCGACCCCGAGCGGGAACCCCGACATCATCACGTTGAAGGAGTCCGACGAGAGCAGCTACGTCGGCATCTACTGGGGCGACAGCGGCCACCTGCGGCTCTACCTCCAGGACAGCGCGGGCTACCAGGAGTCGGCGCTCGTGCCGGTGCCGGTGGGGACGTGGGTGCATTACGCCATCGCGCTGTCGGCCACGAGCGTCGTCCTCTACATGAACGCACAGGTCGCGGCGACGCTGACCCGCAGCGCGGGCAGCACGATGGGGAACCTGACGAGTTTCAGCCTGGGCGGGAGCATCGGCAGCAGCGGAGGCTCGCCGGGGCTGTACTTCGACGCGCAGCTGCTCAACACCACGCCGAGCCAGTCCGACGTGAAGACGGCGATGCACACGCCACTGGGCCACACGGCAACGGTGACGGAGCCGACGTGGGCTATCGAGTGGGCAGCGGACGAGGGCACCGGAACGACGGTCGCTGACTCGTCGGGCAACGGCCACACCGGGACGGCCGCGAGCGACGGCTGGGTGACGGGACTTGCTCCGCACTCGAAGGCTGCCGCTGGCAACAGCACGAACCCGGCAGTGAAGCTGGAGGGCACCACGGTCATCAGCGGAAGCCAGACGCTGACGATGATGGCGAACGTGAACGCCGTGACGTATACGGGCAGCGGCGACCTGCTGGAGGTCAAGAGCGACCACAGCAGCACGACATACGCGACCATCTATCGACCTAGCGTGGCGAGCCTCCAGCTGGAGATCAAAGACACCGGTGGCACGACAACGGACACCATCGAGTATCCGAAGGCCACGACAGGCGTGTGGACGCACATCGGCGCGGTGATCGATACGAGCAGCATCAGCCTGTACGTGGACGGTGAACTGGTCGTCAAGAAGACGCGAACCGGCAGCACGAATCTGGGCGCGGTGCAGCTGTTCTACGCAGGCGGCACGGACACGAAGAACAACCAGGCTGCGGTCAACGACGTGCGCTGGTCTTCCGGCGTGGCAGACAACGACACGATGCGCTACCTGGCGCAGACTCCAGTCGCGGGGAGCAAAACCTACTCCCCAGCGCCGTCTGACGCCGTGGGCATCACCGACGCGCTCACTACGTCGGTTTCTGCCAGCAGAACGATATCTGACCCAGTAGGAATCACCGACGCGCTGTCTTCGGCCGTTACGCAGCCGCGTAGCGTCGCTGATCCGGTTGGTATTACGGACAACTTCTCGTCCTCGACGTCGCTGCAGAGGTCGTTCTCAGACGCGATCGGTATCACAGACGACCTCGACCTCCAGGTATCCTCGGTCGGTACGGTCTCTTCGGAAGACGAAATCGGGATTACAGACGATGTCGGATTCGTTCAGGTCGCCGACAGGACGCTGTCAGATGATATCGATATCGCTGACATCCTGTTGGTGGATGCGCAGATGCCACGTTCGCTGGACGACGATATCGGAATATCGGACGAGGTCGGATTCACAACGACGATGCCGAGATCGATTTCCGACGCGGTCAGCATCACTGACTCTCTTTCTGTCCACGTTATCAATGCTGGCCTTCACACCTATGTCTGGGACGGGACGAACGAGATTGAAGGACAGCTGAGCTACTGGGATGGAGTCCAGGAGCTACCGGTAACAATTGAGATCCAAGGGTAGGATTGACACATGGCCGACACGACCGTTATCACACCGTATGCAACGGCTGTGCCCTTCTTCCTTGCAGCGATGCCATCCTGGGTCGATGAGTACAATGCACAGCGTCTTGCTTCCTACGATCTGTACGACGATCTGTATGCGAACCGGCCGGACACGTCGCTGCTGCTGCGCGGCGCAGACGACAAGCCGATCTACGTCCCCACGGCCAAGCGCATCGTCAACACTCTGGCACGCTACGTCGGCAAGGACTGGGGATACGAGGTTACTCCAGGTCCTTCCAAGGATCCCAACGAAGACACCGATGGAGACAACGACATTCTGAACGCCCGCACAGCGTTCGGCAATCTCTACTCTCGAGAGAATCTCGGATCTCAGTTCTCGTCTGGCAAGAAGGAATGGCTACGCCGAGGAGACTGGCTGTGGTACATCTTCGCAGACGAGTCCAAGCCGGAGGGCCAGCGCATTTCTGTGAAGTGCATCGATCCGAGGACGTACTTCCCGATGAACAACGATGCCAACGACGTCGACAGGGTCACGGGACAGCAGATCGTGGAGGAGACGCTCGCCGACGACGGCAAGACTGTCATCCTGAAGATCCAGACATACGTCAAGTACACAGATCCTCTGCACCCGAACTACGGGTCGAAGACGATTCCGGACGAGGGCTTCCCGATCTACTACATGTCGGAGCTGTACGACCTGAAGGACTGGCAGGACCCAGCCAAGAAGAAGGTCCTCAGCACCATCACTCCGCTGACTGTCATCGAGGGCGTATCGGCTCTGCCGATCTACCACATCCGGAACAACGCAGAGACTGCGAACCCGTTCGGCGTGAGTGATCTGGCAGGCCTGGAGTCGATCCTCGCTGGCATCAATCAGACGATCTCGGACGAGGATCTGTCTCTGGCTATGGCCGGTCTGGGCATGTATGTCACGGACTCTGGCGCTCCTGTCGATGTGGACACCGGAGCTCCGACGACATGGGAGATCGGTCCGACGCAGGTCATCGAGGTCTCCCAGGGTCGCTCCTTCAAGCGGCTGGCGGGAATCACTTCGGTCGAGCCGTCCCAGACGCACGTGGACTATCTGGAGGAGCAGGCCTACGGAACCAACGGCATCAACGACATCGCTCTCGGCTCGCGCGGAGCAGTGACGGAGTCGGGTGTCGCCCTGGCGATCCGTATGCAGCCTCTGTTTGATGAGGCGGATCTCAAGGACCAGGAGATCAACGGCGTCCTCACGCAGATGTTCCATGATCTGCAGACGATGTGGTTCCCAGCGTTCGAGGGCCTGAACTTCGGTGATGTGATCGTCTCGTCTGGCACAAGTCGCGACCGACTTCCGTTCGACCGTGCAGAGTTCTGGACCGAGATGACGACCGGCCTAGAGTCGGGCATCCTCCCGCTGTCCGCAGTCCATCGCATGATCAACGAGAAGCTCGGCTACGACCTGACGGAGAAGGAGCTTGCGGATGCGATCGCGGCACAGAGCGCGAAGATGGCTGCTCTGGACCCGTTCACGAACCGAGCCAATACCGAGCTGAACAACACGAGCGAGACCGGCGATGGCTCGGCTGCCACCGGAGCGTAGATACACCCTCTACCAGTCTCTCAAGGCTGAGAACAAGTGGATCTCCTACATCAACAGCATCCTGCTGGGTGCGGCACAGTCTCTTGAGTCTGACATACGCAAGCTCGGTCCGAGCGGAGAGCCGCTCAGTCGCGCTCAGCTGGAGGCGGCTCGCGTCTCGATCAAGGCGCATCTGAACCAGGACTGGTCGGACATCCAACAGGCCGTAGCTGCGGGCAGGCGAGACGGGGCTGCAGCTGCGAGCCAGGTTGTCTCGAAGTACGAGAATGTGCTGTTGTCGGTAGGCATGACGCCGAGCGAGATGCGCGAGTATGCCGACGGACTGGCGCAGGCCTCTGTCGCACGAGTCGAGAATGTCCTCGCTCGTATATCAAGCTCGTACCGCCCGCTGTCGCAGCAGGTCTATTCGACCAAGTCACTGACGAATGGATGGGTAGACCAGCAGATAAATATTGGAATTGCTCGTGGATACACTGCTGCGCAACTCGCTAAGAGCGTGCGACAGTTTATATCTCCGAATACTCCCGGCGGAGCGAGCTACGCCGCCAAGCGGCTCGCCAGGACCGAGATCAACAATGCATTCCATGCCACAACCGTAGATCGCTATCAGCGCAGCGGAATTGTAGAGGAGGTGGACTGGAACCTATCTAGTAGCCACCCCGAAGGCGACGAGTGCGATGATCTGAAGGACGAATCACCATACGACGTGAACTTCGTTCCAGAGAAGCCGCACCCGTTGTGCTTTTGCTTCATCACTCCGCATCTTCCGTCGAGGAGCGAATTCATCGACAATCTGCTATCTGGCAAGTACGACGACGAGGATTGGGAAGACTCCTTCCAGCGGTAAAACTCCCAAACAAGGTAGAGTTTCCTCACCAAGGAAAGGATTCATCCAAATGATGAACTGCACGTACAGGTTGAGCCTGAACGAGCTTCTGAATCGACCGGCAGCTGAGCTGCGACTGGTCGGCGCTGACGACGATGACGACGACAAGTCGAGCCAGCAGAGTCAGCAGAACGGCAGCGACGACGACGACAAGTCGGACGACGATGCTGGAGGCGGTGATGACGGCGACAAGAAGGGTTCGGGTGGCTCTGCGGGCACCCCGGATGCCAAGGATCGTCGGATCGCGGGCCTCGAGGAGGAGAGGCAGCGGCACTACGACCTCCGCAAGGAGGCCGAGACGAAGCTGGAGGCTGCAGAAGCAGAGATCGCTCGGCTCAAGAAGGATGGCACTACCGATGACGAGACCAAGCAGAACTTGGTCAGACTCGAACGGGAGAACGCCGACCTCAAGGTCAAGAACAGCGATCTCGCGCTGGAGAACGCCTTCCTGAAGTCCAACTCTCACAAGTGGCGGGATAACGAGGCAGCCCTCAAGCTGGCCGACCTGTCGAAGGTGGAGCTGGACGACAAGACCGGGCAGGTCCACGGTCTTCAGGACGCGCTCGACAGGCTGGCAGCCAACTCGCCGTGGCTTCTCGCCGACGATTCGCAAGGGAAGTCTGAGAAGGACGAGAAGCCGAAGCGCAAGACCGGGGATGCCCCCGGATCACAGCGCTCCGGCAGCCAGTCCGACAAGGAAGCCCAAGCACAGAAAGCAAGACTGCAGAGCAAGTACCCCGGTCTCCGCCGGTAAGTACTCCTAACAAGAAAGGCACCCAATGAGTGCAAGAGCCGATCACGTCGACTCCACCATCGGTGTCGTTCGCGCAGTCCTCAGCGCCGACATCCCGGACGAGCTCCTGGACACCGTCGTCGCCGTGGGCTTGAACGCGAGCGGCCAGGCGGTTGTCGGCTCCGGCGCTGCGGGCTCCCAGACGGGAACCATCGGCGTCACCATCCCGAACCCGTACCTCAACAAGGCCGGTCAGCAGATCGACATCTTCAAGCTCGGCGACATCGTCGACATCGAAGGTCTCGCTGCTGGCAAGAAGACCTGGCTGGCGGCAGACGGGACCCTCACCCAGACCTCGGCTGCGGGGCTCGTGTATGCGGGCTACACCGTCGAGGCAGACCGACTCGTCCTCTCCGGTTTTGCCGGTCAGGTCGTTCCGGCGAGCTAAGGAAGAAGATCATGGAAAACTTCAAGACCATCTCCCAGCTCGCTCGCGCCCAGCGCCCGATCCTCGGTTACAAGATGCTCGACCTCGAGTCGTTCGGATTCGTGACCGATCTGCACGGTGCAGACTCCCACGGCTACAACCAGCAGTCCGACGTTCTGGTCACGCAGTCGATCGACGGCGTGGACTACAACCGGATGTGGGCGGAGTTCCAGGCAACCCTCGCGCTGCAGAATGCCGAGCGCACCACCATCGTTCAGTTCCTGACCTTCCCGGTTCAGCAGCCGTTCGATCAGGTGACTCAGCTCAGCGGCTCGAAGTTCGAGCGCCAGACCGAGTACGGCGAGCCTCGCGGCATTCGGCAGCAGCCGACGTCGTTCTGGCTGGGTTACGACCTCGTCGACTACGACATCGCGGTTCGCTACACCTGGAAGTACCTCGCCAACGCGACGGCTGCTCAGGTGGAAGCGCTCCACAGCTCCGTGATCGAGGCCGACAACCAGAACCTGTTCGAGGCCGTGATGCGGGCTCTCTACGCCGGCAACACGAACCGTACCACGAACATCAACGAGCAGCCCTACACGGTCTACGGCCTGTACAATGGAGACGGCACCGTTCCTCCGACGTACAAGTCGAACACGTTCGACGGTTCGCACACGCACTACACGATCAGTGGCGCGGCGACCATCGACAGCGGAGACCTGGACGCCCTGATGCAGCAGCTCACTGAGCACGGCTACAGCCGTGTCAACGGCGTGCAGCAGGTCATCGCGGTCAACAGTCGCGAGGGCAAGGTCATCCGGTCGTTCAGGATCGCCGACGGCGATACCTACGACTTCATCCCGAGTGCAGCTGAGGCAACGGCTCTCATCCTCGATCCCGGTCAGACGGTGTCGGGCGGTCAGCCAGCCTCGTTCTACAAGGGGCTGAACGTCATCGGATCGTACGGCGAGGCGCTGATCATCGAAGATGACAACTTCCCGCCGTCGTACGTGACGATCATCGGCACCGGCGGGCGTGACGCCCTCCAGAACCCGGTGGGTCTCCGTGAGCCGCAGAACGCGTCTCTGCGCGGTCTGAAGCTCGTCAAGGGTCCGGACAACGACTATCCGCTGACCGACTCGTTCTACATCCACTCCTTCGGTACGGGCGTGCGTCAGCGCGGTGGCTCGGCCGTGATGCAGATCAAGGCATCCGGCTCGTACACTCCGCCGACGCAGTACCTGTACTGAGTCAGCTGAGAGGGGCAGGGTTCCTTGGTGTCCTGCCCCTCTCTCAACCCAAGGAAAGAAGGCATCATGTCGAGGAATGTCGACCTGACCAAGCCCCTGGACGAGGACGAGGCGGCTTACCTTCGCAGCCGACCCTGGTTGATCCGCGACGCCGAGCTCCAGGGTCTCGAGATCCAGTGGCCGGGGTCGGAGGGAGAGTCAGACGCTTCGGAGGACCCAGAGGACGACGAAGACGACGAGATCGACTACAACGATCTCACGATCCCCAAGCTCAAGGCTGAGATCGACGCACGCAACGAGGGTCGCGAGGAGGACGCCATGATCGTCCCCGAGTCGGACAAGAAGGCTGACCTGGTCGCCGCTCTCGAGGCAGACGACGAGGTCGAAGACGAGGACGCCGAGTAGACTTTCTCTCGGCAGAGACCCCGGTGGAAATGTCTGCCGGGGTCTCTTCACATCTAGGAGGAACTGCAGTGGCCACCCCTACCGAAATCGCACTCCTGCGTCAGAAGATCCAGGAGCCCCAGAATGTGGATCCGTACACAGACGACTTCTTGTCCAATCTCATCGACCAGTACGGGATGGACTCGGCTGCGGGCCAGGTCTGGGAGGCGAAGGCAGCTTCAGTAGCGAAGCTCGTGGACATCTCCGAGGGCGGATCGCAGAGGAAGATGTCACAGGTATTCACGCAGTATTCCACTCTCGCAGACAAGTTCAACAGCAAGAGCGAGGCGGAGAATCCTACGGAATACACCTCTCCTAGGTCAAGGAAGGCGACAAGGGTCTGATGGACGATGTCGAGCTTGAGATCCAGACCTATCTCACCAACGAGTTCATCTCATGCAAGCCAACTGTAGTGACGCTTATACCGGTCGTTAAGGAGCGGACTCCGGCCGGAGGCTATCGCAAGGCTGACGGTGCGCCCCGTGTTCCTCAGACATTCCGGATCATCGAGACCGGAACAGAGAAGACTCCTCCCCAGGTCAAGCTTCAGGATGGTACGCTGCGAGAGGTGGCGTTTTGGCTTCTGGGAGACCCCGGAGTCATTGTGGCCAAGGACGACCACTGGGAGAGCGAGGACGGGCGCCAGTGGCGCGTTGCTGACATCGTTCGCAGCAACATCTACGAGGTCCGAGCTGTGGTCGTGGAGGATGGCGACTGATGCCGTCAACCAAATTCGGATTCCGGTGGAACTACGACCAGATCAGACCGAGCCTCAAGGATGGCCCCCAGAAGGGTAAGGCGTATCTGGCACGCATTACCACCTACCATGCTCGACGGTCTGAAGAGCTGGCTCGTGTTCAGGCGCGCTGGCGAGACCGCACGGGCAACGCAAGGTCAGGGTTGGCTGCGCAGGCGAACAATCGATCCGCTAGCAACTGGCACTTCGAGTTCACGCTCTATCACCAAGTCACCTATGGCATCTGGCTCGAGATTCGATGGGGCGGTAAATGGGGAATCATTCGTCCCACGCTCAAGCAAATCGCTCCAGAATACTGGTCTGATGCAACCGAAGTTCTTGACCGGATGTTCAAAGGAGGAATGCTCTGATGGCTGACGACATCAACCCTAAAACTCTAACTACTCGAGAGCGGATCTCGTATTTCTTGAACAACCACGAGAATCTTCTGACTCTCGGTCTTCCGGAGGATGCTGTTCTGCAAGCTGATACAGCGTCATCTCCGACATTCCGACCATTCATCGTGATTCGCTGGCTCGATGTCGCAGGGAAAGTAGGACCCGTGAGCAAGCGCCCATTCGAATTGTGGGGCTATGATGACGACGGAGACTACACTCGCATTGAGGCGATCCTCAAGGAGGCTGCCAGTCTTCTAACAGACAGCACGACAACTCCAATGTTGACGAAGAGTGGCTGCATTTCTCAGATAACCGATTCTGAGACAGGATATGGACAGGGCTCTGATCTATTCGACGAGGGCTACAATGCCGTCGTGATCCCCTGGCGGTTTGCAGCCATCGCGACGGGCTTGTGATCCGGTAGACTTCTCCTGCGTGAATACCAACACGAAAGGAGAGCCCATCGTGGCCAATACCAAGACCGACACGAGCACCCCTGGTGAGGCTGTCGGCACAGACGCTCCGGCGGCTGCGGGCAGCCCGGAGCCAGGGACGGGCACCGTCGTCCCGAACGACGCGGGAGACGTCAACGCTCCTGCGAAGACGGAGGAGTCGGTGGACTTCTCGAAGATCACCGGCATCAAGTATGTCGGCCCGTACGACGTGCGAGTTCTGACGGCTGAGGACCTGCGCACTCTCGGAGCCAACACTCTGCAGAGCGAGGATGACGTCGTCTGGGATCGCAGCAACGGCAAGACCGTCGCGAAGACCGATCTGAGCGCCGAGACCGTCACGGCTCTGCTCAGGCTGCCGGAGTTCAAGGCCGTCTGATGCCCCACGATCTTCGCTGTGGCTCGAAGAAGCATGCAGTCCTCTCGCCTGGGGAATATCTCGAGGTCAAGTGCGACAGTAGGTTCTGCGGGGCTCGGCGAGGAACGGTCGTCTTGCACCGGTTCGACCTCGAAACGGGCGAGATGATCAAGACAATCCAGTTCAAGAATCCTGAAAGGAACATCAATGCCTGATGCAGATCTGCCGTATGGCATCCGCGACATCAAGCTGACTCCCTACACGGACGCGGCTGGGACGATCCTGGACACCGTTTCGGTCGACCTCCCCTACGCCAGGACGCTGTCCTGGACGGAGAAGGAAGACTTCAGCGAGCTTCGTGGTGACGACCGCACGGTCGCGCAGCACGGTTCGGGTCCGACCGTCGAGTTCGAGTTCGAGTCGGGTGGTATCCCGTTCGCAGCCTTCAAGGTGATGGCCGGTGGTACTGTGACGTCGACGGGAACCGAGGGTACTGGCAAGCGCGTCTACTCCAAGAAGTCGACCGACCAGCGCCCGTACTTCCGCGCAGAGGGGCAGGCGATCTCCGACTCCGGCGGAGACGTGCACTGCATCCTCTACAAGTGCAAGTGCACCGACGACCTGAGCGGTGAGTTCACCGATGGTGACTTCTTCCTCACGTCTGCCAAGGGCGTCGGAATCGGCGACGCGAACGACAACCTCTACGACTTCGTCTCGAACGATGTCGCGACGGCGTTCGTCGAGCCGAACCCCGGCACCTAGTAACATCCACAAGTAGCGATAGAAAAGGAGCACAAGGATGCCCGCTACGACCTCAGGCAAGAAGAGCAAGGTCCCCCAGGACCACAAGAAGAAGCCCAACGGCTTCGGCAAGAAGCAGACCTTCACCGTGACCGTCCCCTCCGGCAACCAGGTCGAGCTCAAGCGCCCCGGTCTGCAGGGGCTAATCAAGGCTGGAATTCTGGAGTCGTTCGATCAGCTGACGGCCATCGTGCAGGGTGAAGTCATCCCCAAGGCCGAAGGCAAGCCAGTCGTCAACTCCGACATGGTCAAGGAGATCGCCCGCGACCCACAGAAGCTTCGCGACGTGACCGACATGATGGACCGTGTCGTCAAGTATGTCGTGTCTGACCCGAAGCTCTACGATCCGATCAAGCTCGACGACGACCTCAAGCCCATCCTCGACGACGACGGGAAGACCATCCCTGTCATCGACGACGAAGATCGCCGCGACGACGTGGCATACATCGACTGGGTCAGTGATGAGGACAAGGGCTTCATCATGAACTTCGCCATGGGAGGTTCAGAAGACCTCAATCGATTTCGTGAGGAATCCGAGGCAGCTCTGGCAAACGTACCAGATGGCGAATCAGCTGCGGATCCGTCCTAGCGATCTGTATCAACTTGATGACGAGGTAGAGGCGTGGTGTTTCGACAGAGCCGTGTTGACCTTCGGGAACGCTCTGTCGAACAAACTCCAATTAGTCTCAAGGGCTGCCAAAAAGCAGAAAGAAGCCGACCAGAAGATAGCTCGAGAGCTGAATCGGTGGCTCACCTGCATGGACGATCCGACGCAGATTCGCGGACGCTTTCGCGATCCGATGTCAGCAATCCGACAGCGCAAGGGATAGGAGCCCACGATGGCGGGCGGTGACCTGGGTACCGCTCGCGGTACTGTTATCATCGATGGTGACACCAGCGGTCTAGATGGTACCAGTGAAGAAATCGATAAGTTCGGAAAGAAAGCTGCTAAGACCGGAGACGACACCTCTGCAGCTCTTCGCAAGGTAAGTAACACCTCTGCAGTCGCGGGTGGTGCGATAGTCGCCGGATTCGCGCTGGCTGTTAAGACGGCTTCTGACTTCCAGAAGGAGCTGTCTGGCATCCAGGCGGTATCTGGCGCTACCGCAGATCAGATGGATCTGATCAACAAGGCTGCACTTCGGATCGGCAAGGACACAGCATTCTCGGCTTCCGAGGCTGCGCAGGCGATGTCCGAGCTGGCCAAGGCTGGCGTATCGATCCCCGATATCCTCAACGGCGCGGCCGATGCCACCGTCGCCCTCGCAGCTGCAGGTGGAGTTGACCTGCCGGAGGCTGCGACCATCGCGTCCAACGCGATGAACCAGTTCAAGCTGTCGGCTAGCGATCTACCGCACGTTGCGGATCTGATTGCGGGCGCTGCCAATGCATCGGCTATCGACGTTAGTCAGTTCGGCTACTCGTTGTCGCAGGTCGGGGCTGTGGCCAAACTCGCCGGTGCATCCTTCGGAGACACGGCTACGGCGATCGCCCTGATGGGCAACGCTGGCATCGTAGGCTCCGATGCCGGTACTTCCCTCAAGTCCATGCTCCAGCGTCTGAATCCTCAGACGAAGGAAGCTGCAGACCTGATGAAAAAGCTTGGTATCGTTACTGAGGACGGCACCAACAGGTTCTACGATCAGAACGGCTCTCTTAGGTCTCTGGCGGACGTTTCGCAGGTTCTGCAGGACTCTCTTGCTGGCATGACCGATCAGCAGAAGCAAGCGACACTGACTGTCCTGTTCGGACAGGACGCAATTCGAGGCGCAGCAATCCTATCCGAGCAGGGCGCGGCGGGGTTCGACAAGATGGCTGCGTCCATGGGGAAGGTCTCGGCTGCTGACGTCGCCAAGACTCGAATGGACAACCTTGCAGGTGCTACCGAGCAACTCAAGGGATCGATCGAGACTCTCCAAATCGGTATCGGAGAGGCATTCATTCCGGTTCTCCAGAACATGGTCAACTGGATCAACGATGTTGTCGGAGCAATTCTCGAGCTCCCATCCTGGTTTGTTACCACTGCATCTGTCGTTGGCCTGGCAGGCGGAGCCCTCCTGCTCTTCCTCGGCATCGCAGGACGAGTCGTCGGTGGGATCGCAGAGCTGAACACAGCATTCATGATCCTTACCGGAACGACTCGCATCTTCTCCAAAGAGGGCGCGATCGCTACCAGCGTTACCAAGCTACTCACTGCGGCTCAGGCTGCTTTGAACTTCGTCCTGAAGGAGAACCCCTGGATCGCGATCGTATCGATCATCCTCGGCGTCATCGCAGCCGTACTGTCGATGACGGATTCGTGGAAGGACCTCAAGAAGGTCTTCGCCCCGGTCGCTGACGCCTTCGGCAAGGCTCTGACGCAGATTGCTAAGGCGCTGCAGCCTCTGATGACGATGTTCGCAAATCTGTACAAGTCTCTGGCGAAGCAGATTGCGCCGGTCTTCAAGGAGCTTGCGGATGCGCTACTTCCGCCGATCATGGCTCTGTTCAAGGCGCTGTCTCCGATCCTGCAGATAATCGTAGAGCTTCTCGCCGATGTACTGGCTCCGGCTCTGGCTCTTCTGGCGCCCTTGTTCCAGGTCATCGGGGACATCATCGTCGTCTTGATGAAGATTCTCGAGCCATTCATCGACCTGCTCTCAGCCATACTGACTCCTATTCTGAATGGGGTAGCCTGGGTCCTGCAGATTGTCGCAGATGCGATTGAATGGTTCGGAAACCAGGTCGGCAAGTGGTTCGGCTCCGAAATGCCAAAGGTGATGCAGGCCTTCGGCAAGGTCTGGGACAATCTCTACAACAACTACATCAAGCCGTTCTGGGACAACTTGATGAAGCTGATCCAGCCGATCGTGGACTGGTTTACTAACACTGTAGTTCCTGCCATGAAGAAGGGCATCGAGATCCTCAGAGATGCCTGGGACGCCGACACCAAGGCGATGGGCGTTGTCTGGCAGAATCTTCAGAAGGCGCTTAAGCCAATTGTTGACTGGTATACAGACAACTTCATCACCCCGTTGAAAAACGGCGGGCAGGACATCAAGAATGGCATGGTCGACTATGCCAAGGGCTCTGCGGACGCGTGGAACGGATTTGTAACAGCAATCAAGCCTGTAGTCGACTGGTATGTCAACTCATTCATCAACCCGATCATCAATGCCGGAAAGGCTGTTGAAGACTTCATCGGGACCTTCGTCAAGAAGTTCGATGATATCAAGACTGGCGTTGAGAACGCTCTGCAGCCTGCTGGTAAGGCATGGGACGATTTCAAGGGTAAGATTCAGGACGCTAAGGATCGCATCGAGCAGGCCATACAGCCTCTGGTCGATCGGTTCGACAATATGCGAGACCGAATCTCTGGTGCAATCCAGACCATGCAGGATCGCATCCAGCCAATCGTCGACAAGTTCCGCGGAATGTGGGAGGATCTTCAGGCGAAGCTCGGCCCTATTATCGACAAGCTCAAGGATCTGTTCGACAAGATCGGCGACGCGATCAGGAAGGCGCTGGGAGACGACGGAGATCCTGCCGCGGGTGCTGGCGGTGGAGGATCTGGTGGCGGTCCGAAGAAGTCTCGGTCCGAGATCATCCTCGATCTCCTGGGAAGGCTTCTAGACTTCTTCGTCAGTGGCGGCGGCAATCTGCTCATTGGAGCACTTGAGGTATTTGCCGGAGCCCTCGAGATTGCTGCGAACGCAATTATCGTAATGGCCAAGGCTTTGCAGTGGGCCTGGGACAACGTACTGAACCCGATCATCACAGTGTTCGCTGCTGTCATCACTTGGCTATGGCAGAATATTGTTATTCCGGCCACGACCGGAATCGCTACGGCATTCAAGTGGATGTCGGACCAGATTCAGAAGGTCGTCGGACCGGTTGTCCAGTGGGTCAAAGATCAGATGGGCTCCTGGGCAGAGATCGAGAATACGGTCTCTACTATCTTCACAAACGTCGTCAACTTCATCAAAGATCCATTCGGAGGAATCAGGCAATTCTTCGAGCAGAAGAAGGATGAGATCAAGGGTGTCTTCAGCGACGCAAAGTCGTGGCTTGTGCAAGCTGGTAAAGACATCATCACTGGTCTGATCAATGGTCTCGACATGATGACCGGTGGTCTTGTGTCTAAGCTCGGGCACATCACCGGCCTGATCCCGAAGAACAAGGGTCCGGAAGCAGTTGACAAGGTTCTACTGCAGCCCAATGGTGAGATGATCATGAAAGGCCTACTCAATGGCATGCAGTCGCAAGTGGGAAGCATGTTTGGCTTCCTGAATGGACTTACATCTTCTATTCCAGCAGCGCTCCAGGCCGACATCAACAGCCAAGTGTTCGGAGCGAACGCATCTGGCAACTCCAGAACTATCATTTACAATGCTGCCCCTGGATCTGGCCAGATTGACGGGGAGCAAGATCTCTTCTCCAGCATGCGCAGAGCTAAGGTGGTGGTCCCCGGATGGTAACACTCGCAACGCAGAACGCTCTGCAGTGGACATTCGAGAACGGCGGAGATGTCATTCCGCTCCAGAACGTCGTCGCGAAGGATTTCTTCAAGGCCGAGGGTCGTTCTGGATTCGGTGTGTCCCCGACGAAGCTCATCACTCGCGACGGAGCTTCAGGAGGTACGCGCTGGCGTAGGACTCGGCGAGGCGCTCGCAGCATTGCGCTCCCGATTGACATCATCGGAGACAATCGACAGGACATCGAGGACAAGCAGCGTCAGCTGGTACGACTGCTGCAGGACGACGTGACGTCTCCTCGTCTCGTCGCGAGATATCCCAATGCAGAGCGATTCTATACGGAGATCCACTATTCCGGAGGTGCAGATCCGGTATACGGGCAGGATACTGACGGACGGACACACAGCCTCTGGTCTCTGAGTCTTCTGGCTCCCGACCCATACTGGACGTCTGAAACGCAGATCACATACTCGATCGGTCCTGCTAACAGGGGGCACGGCCTGCTTCCGCATCTCGAGAAGCTTCAGCTGTCGGCCTCGCAGACTATCGGAACCGTTCTGTTTGAGAATCCGGGTGATGTGGCGAGCTATCCAGTATGGACTCTACGTGGCCCCGGCGACGCAGGATTCAGCGCAAAGCTGCCGGATGGGAGCGGATTCACATTCGAGAGTCCTCTTCTGGCCGACGACGTGATCACGATCAACACTCGGGACAAGACAGTCGTCGACCAGGACGGTACAAACCGATACACTGAGTTGGGCACATCTCCGAAGCTGTTCTCGATCCCTAAGGGGAACACTCCAGTTCAGGTTGAGATGGAGGGAACGTCGCCAGACACCCTGATCTCGGTCTACTTCAATCAGCGCAGAGAGCTCATCTTCTAATGGATCCCGAAGACATCGTAATTGAGATTAGATCTGGTCTCGGTAAGATCGGGCAGATCTCGATGGACGACGTGAACGACCTGAAGCTGAACAAGCGCTTCAACAATGTAGGATCTTGGTCGCTCACGCTGCCTGCTGAGATCGACGCTGCGCAGAAGCTAGCTCAGCCGGGACGGGGGATCATCGTTACTGGACCGTACAGCGATACGCCTCTGCTGACGGGCTCGGTCGTCAACTACACCAAGGATCAGGACACAGACGATCCGATCGGAACGATCACGATCACAGGGTCTGACGACAACAAGCATCTAGCAGATGCCCTGGCATGGCCAGATCCGACGAATGACGACGTCACGACGCAGGAGTTCTCCAACGACATCCGTACTGGTGTCGCAGAGGACATCATGCGCCAATACGTGGCATACAACATCGCTGATCCGTATGCAGACGATCCTGACAACCCACACCCTACATGGGGATACAACAGTAGACGCATCGAAGGTCTAACCCTGCAGATTGTGAATGCGCACCAAGGGGCTGTTGTCACGGGCAATGCTAGGTTCGACCAGCTTGGTAAGCTTCTCAGCGACATCGCGACTCAAGGTGGAGTCGGGTTCGACATCGTCCAGGTGTCAGCTCGTCGCAAGGAGCTTCAGATCTACACCCCTGCAGACAAGTCTGGCTTGATCCGTATGGACATCGACAACGACCTGCTTGAGAAGACTTCCTACGGCTTCGGAGCGCCCACAGCTACGCGCGTTGTAATGGCGGGTCAGGGCGACGGTACTGACAGACAACTTTTGCTCGTTACAAGCCCATCTGCTGAGGATGCGGAGGATGCCTGGGGATTCAAGGTAGAGACCTTCAAAGACCGTCGTGACACAAACGATCCCGCCGAGCTAACGCAGGACGGCGAGTCAGTAGTCGCCGAAAACGGCAAGACGATCACATCGCTGTCTGTCACCCCGTCTGACAACGTCAGCATGGTCTATGGCAGAGACTGGTTCCTGGGTGACATCGTCAGCGTCGACGTGGATGGTACCCCAATCAAGGCCGTTGTGACAGAGGCGACTATCTCTATCTCCGACGACGGCCTCCTAGTCGCAGCGACTGTCGGAGATCCGACTGGATTCGACTACGACTCTCGGATCATTGCTGCGCAGCAGAACCAGGAAACTCGTCTCGCGTTCCTCGAGAAGAACGCTGAAGTCGGACAGACCCTCCAGACCGGCATCGTCGACCCTCTTTGGACCGCAGGTCTGCCGCAGGTCACATTCGACGGAGCGAACGGCCCAGTCACGATCTCCGGATGGACCGGCGAGGGCGGATATCAGCCGAAGCCCGGAGACCACGTCCTAGTAGCGCGCTCTGGGCAGGACTGGTATATCGCCGGTCCAGTCAAGACGTCCATCCCCCTTATGAACACTATCCCGCTCACATTCCAGAACGGATGGCAGAACTACGACACTAACTGGCAGCCTGGTGGATTCTCCAAGACGCTAGACGGCATCGTCGCCTTGTCGGGACTCATCAAGCCGTCGTCTCCATCGTCAGCCCCCGTGTTGACGACGATCTTCAATCTGCCAATCGGTTTCCGCCCGGACTACGATCTAATCTTCGACACCAACGCTTCCGATACCTGGCGATCTCTGGTTGTGAAGGCCAACGGAGATGTGCAGCTGATCACGAACAACGGCTCGACTACGAACTTCATCAATCTGGACGGAATCGTGTTCCCTGCCGCAGGGGTGGCTGCGTGGAGCAGCACGGGGATTGCATTCAAGAACAGCTTTACACAACTGACTTCAGGGACGGGCGGTCTCGCTGGCCTCAACTTTGGACCTGTGCGATACTGGAAAGATGACGCGAACGGCCTCGTGTGGTGGCAGGGGATGCTGATGCATCCTACGTCTGTGACTGCAGACAACACACAGATGCTCACATTCCCGTCGTCCATTGCAGCAGAGGCGAGAGAGCACCACTTTGCGTCTGAGTCCGACAACGCTTGGGGCGCTGTGGGTATCAACTCGCAGAATTCGTATGCGTCGCTGAACTGGAAGATCGGGAACCAGACATCGAACACTCAGCTGTCGCTGAACCGAGTCATCTATCCGCAGGCTGCAAAGATGGATGGATTCGTATATCCCTCGCTTGGATCGGGATGGGTCCAAGGCGCTGGAACGCAGTTTACCGTTCCTGGATATAAGGTCCTCCCCAATGGGATGATCTACGTCCAGGGGTTCATCAATAGCGGAACTGTAGCCACATCGTCTAAGATATGGACGCAGCCTGCTGGAACACGCCCGTCGTGGAACACCAACGGAAATCCAAATGTTGGAGCCATGTTCAATCGTCCCTCGAACGCAACGACACGAGCGCGCATTCTCGGGGACGGAAACGGCGCATGGTCTGTCGAACAAGGCAACAACGGCTGGGTGTCGTTCGATGGCATCCTTTACATTCCGAGGTCATGATGGATGTTTACAGAAGCACTCAGGAATACAACGCTCTGGAAATGACGCCAGAGAATGCTGAAGAGTTGTCATCCTGGGGAATCGACACAACAAACGAGATGAACTACCATCCAGGACTGTGGGTTGTGAAGCAGGACAATACAGGACTGATCGTCGCAATACTTGACGAATCGTCATTTACACAGCAGTTCGAGCTGGTCCCCGAGCCAGCGTAATCCCGTAGAATTGGTCAGACAAGGAGACAACAATGGCAGAGAGCTACTGGCCGTTCGACGGCGAAGACACCTCGGAGACGCAGTACTCCCAGCTGTTTCGCCGTATGCAGGCGACTGGTGTATGGGGCGACGACACAGACCAGTCGTGCAAGCTCGTCGCTGGAGCTGGCCTGGTGCCAGTCTTGAAGGCAGGCTACGCCCTGGTTCGGGGCCACATGTACTACAACGACGACGACCTGCCACTCACATTCGCAGCGGGATCTGCGCAGGACCGAATCGACCGGGCAATCCTCAGGCTAGACCCTACTGCGAACTCGATTCGGGCAGTTGTGCTGGCGGGAACCCCTGGGTCCGGGTCTCCGACCGCCCTTACGCAGACTGACGCTGGAATCTTCGAGATCTCCCTCGCACGAGTTATGGTCACTGCTGGATCGTCGTCCATCTCTACTTCGAACATCAACGATGAGCGACCCTTCATGGGGCATGTGTTCGGAGAGTGGACGACACCCAATCGCCCATCAAATCCGCGGAAGGGTCAGCCCGGATTCAATCTCACCGACGGACGTCCGGAGTACTGGACCGGAGCAGCATGGAAGGCTTTCGTACCAGACATCACTGCTTCGATGATCACAGACCCCGAGAATCTCGTAGTCGGCAACTCTTCCAAGGTCGGTGGACGTCGTATCTACGTTCAGTCGACAACCCCGACTTCTCCGGCTCCGGCAGCCAACGACATCTGGCTCTGGTAGGGGCTAACTCATGACCGACTTTACTGCAGGCATGGGGGCTGGTGCATATATCCAGCTATCCATGCAAGAGGTTGGTACGAGCCAGGCCGGAAACTACTCTCTCGTCAATTGGCAGTTCTATCTCGTTCAGACGAGTGGATTCGGATCGTGGAACGCCGACAGCACCGGATGGTCTACGAACATTGGAGGCCAGGGGTTCGGTGGAGGATACACATACGACTTCCGGGGCGGCAACCAGGTCAAGCTCATTGCGAGCGGACAGGTTGCCATTGGCCACGACGGCAATGGATACGGCTCTGTGTACGGATCTGGCCATACAAACTACACCGGATCATCCATCGGAGGTCCTGCAGATGTTGGAGGGTCTATGGGGCTCTCGCGCATCCCGAAGCCTCCGAGCGCTCCAGGAATCTCGATCAGCTCTGTAGTTGGTCGAACAGTCTCGATTACCGTTACTGCTCCTGCTGACAATGGCGGGGCTGGAATCACTAAGTACACGGTGCAGTATTCTCGTAATGGCGGTCCATGGACAGGAGATCAATTCGGAGGAAGTACTGTCTACACAGGCCTCGCCCCTGGCAGCTATGTGTTTAGGACATTCGCGACTAACGTTGCGGGCGATGGCGCTTCGGCGCAGACAGCGCCGGTGACAGTTGTCGCAGGAGGAAAGCGCGCTGTCGATGAAACCACATTCACCGATCTGTCTATCATGCGACGATACGACGGATCGAAGTGGGTCGACATGCAGATTACGAAGAGATATGTCGATGCCGGCACAGGCTTCGTGAATCTCGGACCGTCGTAAGGGGCACATGGTGGCTGATGATGATGTCACAGTTGGGGAAGTGTACAGAGCCGTCCTGGAGATCAGAAAAGATCTTCGGGAGAACAACAAAAACTACGTTCCTCTCACTCTGTACAACTCAGAGCGAGACGCGTTTCGGGACGACCTCAAGAGTCTCGGCCAGGAGGTTGCCAATCTCCGTACCTCTCTCGAGCTTGAACGCGATGCTCGTATCAAGGCAGAGCAGACTCGTGAGAAGGCAGACCTTCAGCAGGAACAGCAGCGAAACAAAGCAGCTTCGGAAAGAAGGCTACAGTGGACTCTCGTAATAGTGGGGCCCATCGTTTCAGCGATGATCTCGATAGTGGCGGCAGCGACAAGCATGGGTCTCCACATCGGCCCGTAGTCGAGTCTGTTCGTCGCCTGACATGGAGAGACGCTGTTGCGGCAGCCATCATCATAGGCGCTCTGATCCTGGCTCTGGTCCTTGGCATCTCCGCAGTCACGCAACTGCAGGAATACGCAGCTGCAGACCGGATTCAGAATGCCCTGATCTCGAAGCAGTCCGACACAATCAACAAGCTCCGCAACCAGGTGTTCGATCTGGGGAAGACTCCGGTCGCCGAGGCACCGAGCAAGTCAGAGGTCGAGAAGGCTCAGAAGGGACTACAGGGCGCGCAGGGGCCAAAGGGCGATCCGGGCGAGAACGCTACCGATCAGCAAGTGTCAGACGCGGTGAGAGACTACTGCCTGGCGCACGGGGGATGCATGGGAGTGGCCGGTCAGAACGGCTCTGCTGGACCGGGACCGACCGACGACCAGATCTCTGCGGCCGTCGCCTCGTTCTGCGCGGCTAACGGAGGATGCGTAGGACCGGCCGGAGCGCCAGGAGCTCCGGGATCGCAAGGAGAGCCGGGGCCGGCAGGATCTCCGGGAGCGGACGGAGCTACGTATGTGCCCGTCTCGCAGACGTGTATTCTCGACGGATCAAGCACAGTTGTACAGACAGTTTGGCAGAACTCTGTAACGGGATCGCAGACGACTACAAGCTATCGGACTGTCTGTCTCCCGTAGAATAGAAATGAGCAATTGGCTCATCAAACCAAGGAGGAAACAATGGCCGAAAACGGTCGGCTCGACACGAGCCAGCTGATCCAAGCAGCCAACGGAGCGCCGGGTCAGATTCTCGAGGCGGCTTCGGCTGCCAGCTGGAAGGCAATGGTGCAGTATGCCGCATCCCAGGGTATCCATCTCGCTCCGGAGCCGGACGACGGGATCCCCAGTTGCTACCGCAGCTATGCGGCGCAGCAGTCGGCTTACAACCAGCTGGGCTATCCGCGTGCGGCGTATCCCGGTCAGTCCAACCATGGCTGGGGTACGGCTGTCGACGTCAACATGACGTCTGGAGTGAGCTACTGGCTCCAGGACAATGGTGGCTACTTCGGTTGGGTGAATGATGTCAGTTACGAGAACTGGCACTATCACCACACCGGAAACACCGGAGGGATCACGGTCGATCGGTCGGTGGCAGACATCCAGCGTCTCGTCGGTGTTGAAGCAGACGGCATCTTCGGCGTCGGCACGACTGCGGCTGTGAAGTCGTACCAGAGTGCGCACGGCCTCGCAGCAGACGGCATCTGGGGCCCGGCGAGCGACTCGGTCGGCTTCGGAGGATCCGCTGCTCCCGCTCCTGCACCCGCACCGGCTCCGACCAGCGGCAATCTGCAGCGCGGAAGCACCGGAGGGCGCGTGTCGTCTCTTCAGGCAGGGCTCAATCGTGTGTTCCCGGCCTACAGCAAGCTCGCTGTCGACGGAGACTTCGGTCCGGCGACGGAGAGCGTCATCAAGGAGTTTCAGCAGCGCGTCGGCATCACCGCGGATGGAATCGTCGGTCCTGTCACGACTCAGAAGCTCGCTGGGTACGGGGTGACGTTCTGATGGCGGACCTCTGCGACTACTCATCGGCTCGCCCCGGCGGAGCCGTGCTGGTCCAATTCGGCATGAGGGGTGTTATCCGATATCTCTGGTCGAACGTGAACAGCAAGGGTCTCGGCCAGGTCGAACTCGATGACCTGGTGGCGAACGGCCTCAAGGTCGCCCTCGTCTACGAGGAAGACGGCAGAGAGCTCGTCGAGGACGGGGGTGGTCTGCGCGTAGCGAAGATCGCTGACGGACTTCGACAAGCTCTTGGCATCTCGCACGCTCCGGTTCATTTCGCAGTCGACTTCGAGCCGAATGCAGACGAACTGAAGAAGATCGTCGATGAGATCATCTCGATCGACGAGATCTTCCCATTCGAGGAGCGCGGCGTCTACGGGAACTTCGATGTAATCGAGGCCGTCGTCGGCGGAGGGCATGCGAAGTACGGCTGGCAGACCTACGCATGGTCGAATGGGAGAGTCAGCGAGCACGCCACGCTGTACCAGTATCGCAACGGTCAGTCCATCAACGGAAGTGCTGTCGACTTCGACAAGAATCTCTCCGAGGACTTCGGAGCGATCGACGGATCAACGCTGCCGGCCTCTACCGCAGACGATCCGATGATCGGCGAGGTTATGGGAGTCAAGGACTATCAGAAGGCGCTGAAGCAGCTGCGGTATAACGTCGGAGATGTCGATGGGATCAAGGGTCCTCAGACGACTGCCGCCATCAAGGCGTTCCAGACCGACCAGGGACTGGCTGCGGACGGAATCGTCGGCCCTCTCACGGCGCAGGCGCTCAGCGCGTCGCTCGCCGCTGCGAATGGCCAGAATCCTTCCGACGCCATGCCGGGGAGGAACACTGGCGGGGACAAGCCAGTGCAGACTCTGGCTCCGAAGTTCCCTCTCCCAGAGGGAAGCTACTTCGGGCCGAAGTCTGGCCCGGTCGAATCGGTGTCCGGTTACTTCTCGCACCGGGACGACCTGATCGTCTGGCAGCAGCGCATGCGAGACCGCGGATGGCAGATCACTGTGGACGGGCTGTATGGTCCGAACACGTCTTCGGTCGCCCGTGCATTCCAGTCCGAGAAGGGTCTGACCGTTGACGGCCTGATCGGTCCGCAGACGTGGGCGGCAGCTTGGACCGCCCCGATCACATAAGGAGAACACATGACACTCGTCAAGTCGACTGCCGGCCAGGCAGTCACAGCCGACCAGCCCTCTCAGTACGTCAAGGAGATCATCGCCGTCATCGGCTCCGGCGTCTTCGTCGTGCTTACGGCGCTCTCCGCCGGTCAGCACGTCACTCTGTACACGATCGTCTCGGCGATCCTGGCCGGACTCACCGTGGTGCCGGTGGCGTGGACCAGTCAGAAGTGGTGGGGCAAGGCCATCGCCGCTGGCGTGGTCGCCGCGCTCCAGGTTCTGCTCGGCCTGCTATCGCCGACGCTCGGCTGGGGTGCGGTCGGCGGCGTGAACTGGGCGTCCGTGATCTTGGCGTTCGTCACCGCGGCGGGCGTCGGCATCATTCCGAACAAACAGACAATCGATGCCGGAACCGCCGTCACAGGTCAGGCATCGGTCATCACGGAGGTCAAGTAGAGACATGGACAACACCGAAACCGACAACGTTGGAGGGTACGCCTGCCCTGTGGATCCGATGGATCTTCTGCAGTGCGAAAGCTGTCAGTAGGAGGTGATCCTGCTCTAGCGTGGGGACCCCAGCATCAGATGAAGGGTGCTGGGGTCTTCTCGCGCCTCAAGAAAACTCCAGGATGGAGTAGCGAAAATCTGGATTACGAGGGAGACTTGTTCTATCAACGAGGGGAAGGACCCAGCGATGAACATCTCAATCTCCACTGTCACCCAGCACGAGTACGAGGGCTTCTGGTACATCGAGTACCATGGCGAGTTCTACAAGGGCTGCAAGCGCTGCGCGGGTACCGGACACTACTCCTTCAACGGATACGACAGCATCTGCTATCTCTGCAACAACGTCCTCAGCGCTCGTCTCGGAGACCACTTCGACACCCAGGCTGCCGCGCAGAAGTGGTGCCACGGTCGCGCTCTGGCGAAGGCGAATCGCGAGCGCAAGGCCGAGGAGAAGCGCCAGGCCAAGCTCGCCAAGCGCACGGCAGCCTGGGATGCGCTGGAGGCTGAACACCCTGCTGTGTGGGCGCTGCTCACGAGCGTTCTGAACGTGCGCGACTGGGACAAGCCCGAGGGCGATGTCTACCCCAGCACCAACGAGCGCAACTCGTTCGTCCTCAAGATGGCTGACCAGCTCTGGCACCTGGACGAGTGGGGATACAGCGAGAAGATGATCGCAGCCCTCGAGAAGATCGCAGAGAAGCGCGCTGGCGCAGCGTTCGAGGCTGAGAGCGCAGATCCGGTCGTCGCCGGTCGTGTCGAGATCAAGGGCACGGTCATCTCGACCAAGTCGTACGAGACGGATTACGGCACCGCATACAAGATGCTGGTCAAGGACGAGCGCGGATTCAAGGTCTTCGGATCCATTCCAACGAACCTCTGGAGCGAAGTCGAGTTCCTCGGAGCCTATCGCAAGTCGGCCTGGAACGAGACCGACGGCGTCATGACCAAGCTCGTCGGCATGGAGTTGCAGTTTACTGCGACGGTCGAGGCAAGCCGCAACGACAAGAGTTTCGGCTTCTTCAAGCGCCCCGCAAAGGCGGTGATCATCAAGTGATCGACTTCGAGATTAGATGTCCGGAATGCGGAGTAGACGCGTCTCGCCTTCCACCATGCCTGGTGTG
>Ga0164242_10000338_pt1 | contig 58473 bp, 44 predicted proteins | sample OricomgcompostMG_FD_108783 | JGI IMG/M metagenome (GOLD analysis project Ga0164242, IMG submission 108783) | Miracle-Growth compost microbial communities from Emeryville, California, USA - Original compost - Miracle growth compost (MG) ...
TCCGGGATGTGCACAGATCCGCCAAACATCAGATGCTCAAACAAGTGCGCGAAACCGGTTTGTTGCGGATCCTCATCCCTTGCCCCTACATCGTACAGTACATTGAGTACCGCCATAGGGGTGGTGGGATCTTCGTGGACGATCACCCGGAGGGAATTGGGAAGCGTAAAACGTTCAAAATGAATCATGAGGCCTATCTTTCTGGACAAAAACAGCCTGCAAGGTACTGACTTTTTCACAGAGCCGATCCAGGGGTTGCCGGGGGTTTAGTACCTTTGTATGCACCAAGCAGACCGTTTAAATGAGCCAAACATGGCGGTACATCGTCACCATCACGAGACTTCCCGCGGCGGACATGTGAATCGCGCACTGGTCTGGGGGATCTGGTTGAATATTTTATTCGTGATCCTTGAGGCTGCTGCAGGATTCTGGCAGGGATCCCTTGCTTTGCTCTCAGATGCCGGCCACAATCTCTTTGATGTGGCCAGCCTCGCGCTTGCCTTACTGGCCTTCCGGCTCTCTCATGTGCAGCCTAATGACCAATACACTTATGGTTTTCGTAAAACCACGATCCTGGTGGCGTTGCTCAACGCCGTGATTCTGTTGGTGGCCGTCGGCGGGATCGGCTTTGAGGCGGTGCAGCGACTGTGGCACCCCGAACCGATACAGGGGGGCATAGTGGCGGTCGTCGCCGCCGTGGGTATTTTGGTCAATGGCGCCACCGCACTGCTTTTTTTGCGGGACAAGGACCGGGATCTGAATCTCAAAGGAGCCTATCTTCATATGGCCGCCGATGCTCTGGTGTCCCTGGGTGTGGTGGTTGCCGGAATAGTCATCCTGTTTACCCGGTGGTACTGGCTGGACCCGGTGATCAGTTTTGTGATCATGATTGTGATCGTGGTAAGCACCTGGAGCTTGCTGAAGGACAGCCTCCGGCTCAGCCTCGATGGCGTACCCCGGGAGGTCAATATGGATGAGGTCCGGCAGGCCGCCCTGGATACCCCCGGGGTGCTGGATATCCATCACATCCATGTCTGGGCAATGAGCACCACGCAGAATGCCTTAACCGCACACTTGGTGGTTCCCCCCGGGACGAACCTGCAACAAACCGAAGGACTCAAAGACATCCTGAGGAAAAAAATGGAGCAGTTGCATGTCAGCCACAGTACTTTCGAGTTGGAGACGGCAGTGGCGGCATGCTCAGAGGCCAGCTGCCGGGCCGAACCATCGGCAGGCCTCTCACAGGCGCAGATCCATGCACACGGACACAGCCACAATCACAGTCACTCATAACGGGAGCATGCCTGAGGATTCCAGCCAGCCTTGCTGTCCGTCGGTAAGTTTCACCTTGTTCCATCCGTTCACTGCATCGGTCACCCGTACTTTTTGCCCTTCGGGCAGCACCATGAGATCGGGACTTTGGGAATCAGGTGCCGTCTTAAGCGGTTGTTGTTTGTCCACCAGGACCGCAAAGCGGTGGTGAGTCCGGTAATACCAACTTCCCGCAGCTCCACTCCCATAACACAGACATAACAGGGCGGCCGCCAACAGGGCCCAGCGGGTCCAGCGGGGAGCCGGCCTGCGCAGCAGGCGCCAACCCAGAAAGCCCAGGAACACCCAAAAGAAAATAAGGCTTCCTGCCGCCCATACATTTGCCCGGTGCAGGTGAAGCAGCCCCTGCCACCAGCGGATAAAAAACAGCGTAGGTTCCTGGCTGATCTTACCCGTCGCTTTTTGGGTAGCAAGGCTCAGATTGTGCAGGATCATGGCATTGTCAGGCGCCTCCTGGCGGGCCTTTTCAAAGTAATACACTGCATAACCCAATTGCTGATCCATGAAACTGGCGTTACCTGCATTATAAAATAACGCGGCACTGTGATAGCCCTGGTCAATGAGTTTCTTGTAGAGCGCTGCCGAGGAGTCGTAGGCATGCCGTTCGTAGAGCCGGTTGGCCTGGTCAAACAACTGCTGAGGTGTTTGGGCAGAGGCCGGCCGTGAGCCTGTCACCAGGAGCAACCCCAGAAAAATCCACCTGCAGAGCCCAGGCGGCAACACTTTTTTTATCGGTAGGTCGTGCATAGCATCGGCGCGCCGTCACCTGCATTGCTTTGCGGTATCCGGCGTGTTTACTTCTTCAATTTTTGTTCCAGTTCCATAATCACCTGCATGGCATCATCGTAGGTTTCCTTCATTTGTGCATCTCCTTTGAAACCGGCGTACAATGCCATCTCACAGTGGTCCAACAGGGCAAAGAGTTTTTCAGGTGTTTGTCCGTTTACCTTTTGTTCCAGCAGTTTATCCTGCGCCCGCTGTTTGCTTAATTCGGCGAAGGGAATATTGAGTTTGTCACACAGGTAGCCCCAGACTGCCTGGGAGACCTCTCCGTAGAAGGCCTTGTGGTCGTGTTGTTTGAGGTAGCGATCTGCCTGGCTGAGCCGTTTGAGGGCTACCCGGTTCGCCCGCTTGTTTTTCAACAGGGTCTGGTTGGCATACAGGGAATCGCGGCGTCGCTTAAACAAAAGCAGCGCAGCCAGCAGGCATAAGGGAAGTGCGATGAGCGCCCAATAGGGCCAGCTGGCAATCCAAAGCCCCTGATTCCGGTGCCAGACAATATCCCCGGTATGAATGGGAGAGAGCCGGTTATTGTTGACTGAATAGTCGGTCCCTTGCTCCGGAGGGTTTTTCCCGGGAGTCACCTCCAGGCTAAATGACGAAGTCGAGACCGTCTCGTAGGCTTCCTTGGAAGGATCGAAATACGACAGGGATACCGACGGAAGGGTAAAATGTCCGGTCGCCTTGGGCATAATGACATAGGTGAATGTCCTGCTGCCTCCAAAGGGATTGCCGCGACCTATTTTATCGGTGACCTTGGGATCGTATGATTCAAAGTCCGGGGGAAAGTGAACCTGCGGTGCGTTGAGCAGGGTGATATTGCCCTGTCCTGATACTGTCACCGTCAATGTCGCGGCATCATCGGTGCTAAGCGTATGTTTATCCAGGGAAGCAGTCAGGGTGAAGTTTCCTACAGCTCCGCCGAAATCCTCCGGTTTCCCTTCGGTGGGCAAGGGCTTCACGTGGATGCGTACCGGCTTGCTGGAAATCGGATAGTCATAGTCATGCGAGGTGACCTGGCTTCCGCCGAACGCGTCCTGGAAGAAGGGGTCGCTGAAAGGATCACTGCCGAAAGGGTCCTGAAAAAACGGATCATTAAAAATATCGGATAGTGACCGGCCCTGTCTTCTGTGTACCTGGTATAACCGCACCTGGTTGTCCACTTCCACCGGATCCAGTGTGAGGTCCCCCGATTGCAGCGGAAACAGCATGGTCTTGCGGATCGTAAAAACCCGGAAAGGCACGCCGTTGATATGCTCTATGGATGCCTGGGGAGGATTGGCGATCTTTTGGTCATGGGCGGAAAAGCCGGTAAACGAGGGCACCTTAGTCACCTGTGAGGTGGTCACCAGCCGGGTATAGAGTTTATACGTGGCCGTGATCTGCTCTCCGACATACACGTCGGTCTTGTCCACATCCACGCGTACGAAAAGGTTCTTTTTGATCTTGGCCATCGGGTCTTCCCCGTTGCGGAGAATGCTGGGCTGGTCCTGGGACTCCCGGTCGGGGGCACTGTATCCGAAAGGATTGGGATTGGCCGGTTGTGGCGGGGAAGACGGGGAGGCTGACCCCCCTGAAGTAGCGCCTTTTTCTACCGTAATGGTCACCGGATTGGACCGGACGGTATTTCCGTTGATCCGGGCGGTAGCCCCCGCAATCGTAAACCGCCCGGGAGCGGTAGCCTGAAGAATATATACAAAGGATACGCGCTGGGTTCTGCGGGTGCCGTTGAACGAAGTAGCTTGGCTTTGTTGCTGGGAAAGCACCTCGAAACCCCGGAAAGCGGGAGGCTGAAAATCCGAAATACGCGAGGCATTGTTGATGGTGAAGGTAATCCGGAACGGTTCCTGCACGCCTACCTCCGTGTTGGAGACGTCTGTGGAAAACTGGACTCCCTGGGCAGGCAAAGCACTTATGCCGAACAGCACCAAAAGTACTGTCAGGAATCCTCTTTTAATCACATATTCCATAGACCCTTGCAAAAATATTTAATGCTGTATCAGAGTTACAGACACAGGGAGTTAAAAGTTAGTTAAAATGACCATATAGCCGGAATAGAACGTGTTTTTCTCAGCGGATATCGCCTTGCTGCGGACGCATGACGATGTCTTCCACGACGGTTTGAGGAGCCAGCTGACAGGCCTGCCAGATGACCTGCGCCACGTCTTCAGCAGGCATCATCCGGTCTTCAGGGCCGTCAAAACCTTTCCAGGAATCCGTCCATGTAGGCCCGGGGCAGACGGCGGTGACCCGGACACCGAAAGGCTTCATTTCCTCGCGGAGATTCCGGGAAAAGCCCAACAGGGCATGTTTGGTGATGCTGTAGGAGCCTCCCTGGGGATAAGCCTGCAGGCTTGCCGTGGAGCAGATGTTGAACACATGCCCCCGGCGCCGCGCCATCATCGACGGCAGCAATGCCCTGGACAAGTGGTAAGCACCAAAGAGGTTGACCGCCATGGTACTTTCCAGCATCCCTTCTTCCTCATCATGGATATTTCCAGGCACGAATACCCCCGCATTGTTGACCAGGATGTCCACGGCGGAAAATTTGTCCAGTATTTTCTGCGCAAAGGCGGCGACTTCGGCCCGGCGTCCCACATCTACCGCTTCGGCGAGCAGGCGGATCTCAGGGTTCCCTTGCCGAAATTCTTCTGCGGTGTCCTGGATGCGCGTTTGGTTCAGTCCGCACAGGGCCGCATCCCAACCTTCACGAATAAAGCGGGCTGCAATGGCTTTGCCAATCCCGCGGCTGGCCCCGGTAACTACGATCGTCATGGAATTATACTTGTAATGGTAAACTGCCCAAGGGCTAAGCAAATCCCTTTGGGCTTTTCATGCTTTAACACTGACTAGGAACATACCACAAACCTGCCGCCCTGCATCCCGAAAGACTTTTGTGGTTTTACTGCCGGTTACATCAAAAGGGGCGTAAAACCCACAGGTCGTTGAGCCGATGGAATCGTAGCGACAAACACCGTCGTAAAGATAGGATTATTCGTGAGAAGTACTTTGGGCTTGAGCTGGGGAGCGGCGATGACCCCGGGGGAAATTCCGATGAGGCCCCCGCAAGGAAGCGTAAGTTCATAGGCCCAAGCCAGCAGATCGTCAAGTCCCGGCTGGGTCTCCGGTTACTTCCAGTGCTTCTCCAGGAACCCTACCCAGTTCTTGTAGGCAATTTGCGCAATGTCGTCCTCGGCGTATCCTTTTTCGCGGAGCAGGGCCAGCAGTTGCTGCAGATCGGCAATGCTGTGGAGATCACCCGGACACTGTTCGGTGCCGAAAGCTCCGTCCAGGTCGGTGCCAATGGCCGCGTGTCGCGCATTTCCTGCCAGCTGGCAAATCCGGTCAATGTGTTCGGCTGCATGGCGCAGCGACACGCCGGAAGAGGCCGGAGTCGTTTTCCCCCGCTCCCATCCCGGGATCAACATCCAGGCGTCCAGGGCGGTGCCGATGACCGCATCGCGGTTGATCAGTGCTTTGAGCTGCTCATCGGAAAACTGCCGGTTATGGGGCACCAGTGCCCGGCAATTGTTGTGGCTGGCCCATACCGCCCCTGCGAAATGATCCAGTGCCTCCCAGAAGCTTTCATCGCAAAGGTGGGTGGCATCCAGGATGATGCCCAGGCGCTCCATCTCCCGGAGCAGCAGCCTTCCTTTGGCCCCCAGCCCGCCGGAGGCGTCGGTACCCTGGGCATAGATGCCCGGGCCGTAGTGGGCGGGACCGATAGCCCGTAAGCCGTCGGCGTATGCTTTTTCCAGATGATGCATATCCAAAATGGAATCGGCTCCTTCAAGACTGAGTATATAGCCTATGGGGAGCCGGGTTTCCGCCGGGGCTTGTTGCCAAAGGGCAAGGTGGGCATGCAATTGGGCCAGGTCCCGGATCTGGACCATTTCTCCCCTGGATTCCATGGCCTGGTACCAGCCGAGCTGGCCGCGGGTCTGTGCCCAGGCCTGTTCCGGGGAATGCCAGCCCGGAAGGGGATTGCCCGGAGCCACATAGCGGGCGATCATGGTGGCTACGCACAGGCCTACGCGCCCTTTACGCATTTCTTCCAGGCAAACGGTACCTTTTCCGCGGTCGGGCTTATCCCGGAGGTGCTTTTCCCGGTCCCGTATCTCTTGCAATGGCCGGGTAAGGTCCCGGTTCCATTCCAGGGCATTCATGGATAAATCAAGGTGTGCATCAAAAATAAGTTCGTCCATGCTATAGAGCTTAGTATTGAGTGATTCGGAGACAGGTCACAGGTGGATCCTTTTGCCCCTGGCTTCTATGTTCCAGGTATCTGTCGCGGTGCCGTCCTCCACGACCACGGCTTCATCGTACAGCGCCACGGTAGGGCATATGTGATAGGGGACGGCATAGAGCGCGTCCCCTGGTCCCAGGGCATTCCAGGTCTTCTCCCCCGTATGCAGGACCAGGTGTTCTTCATTTTGCGACACCACTTCGTAATCCTGGAGATCAAGGATCCGGATTCGTTTGTCGATCGTGTTTTCTGCGGCGACCGATTTGTGTCCGAGATCGGTGGTGATCCGTCCGCGACCGGGCTTTGAGATCACCCGCATCAGCAGCACCGCGGCAACCACAAAAGATTGCTCCGGCAGCATTTCCCCATAGCCGGCGTCCCACAGCAGCGATGTACCCGGACTGCACAGTACCCGGGGATTAAGGGCGTGGATCGCAAAAGTAGGTGTGCCGCCTGCAATAATCTCGGGAGCGGGCACGCCGTCCGCCTCCAGCGACCGTACTGCCTCATCCAGTGGGGCAAAATCCCGCTCGGTGCGGGTTTTTCGCTCCTGGAAATCCCGGTCGTGGATGTGCCCGTCATAGACATGAAATCCGCGGACATGCAGGTGCTTGAAGCGATCGAGCTGCCGGTAAAAGGCGCCGATGTCTTCCTGGGCAGAGAGACCCGTACGGTGCATGCCGTTATCAATGTCCAGGTAGATGTCCCGCCGGGTCCCGGAGGCCGCCGCCAGCTCATCAATCATCCGGGCACCCTCCAGGCTGTCGACCAGGGAGGAAAAGCGCACCGCCGGATAGCGCGCCGCCAATTGCAGCAGTCGCCGGGCTTTCGTGGGATTGAGCGGGTATGCGACCACTACATCGGTTGCACCGGCTTCGGCCAACATCTCTGCCTCAGCGATCGTAGCACATTTGAAGCGTCGTATGCCTGCATCCAATTGCAGTTGAACCACACGGGACATCTTATGGGTCTTGACATGGGGGACCAGGCGCTCGGGACTTCCCGCGATCCGGATCATTTCGGCAATATTTTGCCTGATGCGGTCCGGATAGATGAGCAAGGCGGGTGAATCGACCTGCGAAGGATCGCGCAGAGCGTACCAGCGAATATCTTCCATAATCAGTAGCGTTGAGCAGGCCCGGCGGGTTCCGGACCTCAAAGCAAACTTAGTGTTTTTGATCGATTTGGTGTCCGCCGCCGATGCCTCAGCAGGCCATTACGCGAGTTCGAAGATGGCCTCTATTTCCACGGGGATATTGCCGGGAAGCGAGCCCATCCCCACTGCGCTGCGGGCACCCACGCCTTTTTCCGAACCCCAGATCTCCGCAAAAAGTTCGCTGCAGCCGTTGATGACGTATGGTTGTTGCGCGAAATCCGCCGTACAATTGACCATGCCCAGGAGTTTGATCAGCCGCCCGATAGACTCCAGAGATCCCAACTCGGCCTGCAGGGTAGACAACATGGTCAGGCCTACCTGCCTGGCGGCCAGTTTGCCTTGCTCCTGGTCCAGGTCCAATCCTACTTTTCCCTGAATAAGGGTACCGTCCTGCTGCACGGGACCCTGGCCCGAGACATAGAGGAGGTTTCCCTGCCGGACGACCGGATGGTAGACGCCTCCCCGCGGAGGAGCCGGTGGAAGTTGCAGACCCAGCTGTTTAAGTTTGTCTGCTATGGCTTGTGATTGCATAAAAAGTTAATTTATAAAGCAGGCTGTCAAAGCCTAAAACAATGCGCTGTCGGGATGTGCCGAGCCACAAATTTAATGTGGCGAACGCAGATGCGGACGTATAATTTCTGGTGGGTTACCCCGGCGCGATAAAACTCAAAAAGAACAGAAGCCCGCACATCGGAGCACCCGCGGGTTTTGGAGGCGGTCACAGCACAGCGTTCAGCAGCAATACGCCCAACAACCCCGTAACAGATACGATCGTCTCCATCACACTCCATGTTTTGAAAGTGTCTTTGACGCTGAGATTAAAATATTCTTTAAAAAGCCAGAAGCCTCCGTCGTTCACATGGGAAAACATCAGGCTGCCGGCACCGATGGACAGTACCATCAGTTCGGGATGGACCATTTGAGTCTGCACCAAAGGCAACAGGATGCCCACGGTGGTCAGCCCCGCTACCGTGGCAGATCCGATACATACCCGGATAATGGCGGCGATAAGCCAGCCAAGGACCAAAGGCTGAAGATGCCAGTCTTTGAGTCCGGCAGCGACGTAGGTATTGACCCCACTGTCACGCAGCACTTCCATAAACACCCCTGAGCCGGCAATAATGAGCATAATGACAGAAATTCCCTTAAAGGAATCCTGCAGCTCAGCCATGACGCGCGGAATCTTCCGGCCACAACGGATACCGAGACAGTATATGGCCACCAACACAGAAATAAACATGGCCATGTTTGGATTGCCGATAAAGGTGATGACCCGGTCCGGGATGGAACCGTCGGGAAAAAGATCGCCGGCCACGGTAGTGATGGCTAACAGCACCATCGGCAGCAAAGCGGCGAAGAGGCTTACTCCGAGACTGGGAAGTTTATCTTCCGGCAGCGGTTCCTCCGGCAGCACATCTTCGGGCGGCTCGGGCCGGTATTTCTTTAAGGTCCTTCCGAAAATAGGCCCCGCCAGGGCTATGGCGGGAACGGCCAGCAATAGGCCATAGAGCAAGGTTTTTCCTATATCGGCATGGAGCTGTTCGGCGATGGCCGTAGGCGAGGGGTGCGGCGGCAGAAAGCCGTGGGCTACCGAGAGTGCGGCCAGCATGGGCACCCCTACCGAAAGCAGGGGAAGTCTGGTGGCGTATCCGACGGCGAAAATCAGGGGGATGACAACCACGAACCCCGCCGTATAAAATAACGGGATACCTACGATCAGCCCTGCCAGCGACATTCCCCAGGGAAGGTAGCGCGTACCAAAAACCCCGGTCAGGGAAGTCGTGATCCGTTGGGCGGCGCCGCTTTCGGCCACCAGACGCCCCAGCATAGCGCCGAAACCCAGGATAATGACCAGGCTGCCCATGATATTGCCGATTCCTCTTTCCAGGGAGTCGGATAGCTGGCCTGCCGACATGCCGCTGGCAAGGCCCATCAGTACGCTGACCAGGATAAAAGAGATGAAGGTGTCGAGCTTTACCCAAACGATGAGCAGGATCAGAAGGAGGATGCCGATCAGGCATAATAATACGGGCATACGTTGAAGTTTCGCTTGAGGCTTAAAGATAAACGATAAATCAAAAGATTCACAATGGATTGGGTCGACTGCGGGCACGAAGGGGAAAAACAACATCCTGGTCAATAAATCAATCGATGAAAAAATCCCGTGGGCGTGCGGCGGGTCCCGATCCTGGTATGGGTAGACTGGCGCAAGGGGTGGTGGAACCCTTGCGCCCCGTTTGGCAGTCCTGGCGGTGTGTGGTCCGGTCCGCACGATAAGCCGTGCCCCACCGTGGCATTGTACGGCTATTGCCACCCGCATTCCAGAGGCGGGACGCACCGAGGGTCCTCACCTGCATTGCCCCGGAGCGGGAATGGCTTTGCGATTTACCCGTGATTGGAAGGGGTAGTCCGGTTAGCCAAACAGCGGCAAAGCGGTCCGGATGCGATTCGCCGTTTCGGCCTTGCCCAATAAAGTGGCGATGGAGAAAACAGGAGGTCCGAACTTGCCGCCTACCAGCATGACTCGAAAGGGAAGCATCAGGCCGCCTGGCTTCAGGCCTTTGGATGCTGCGAAGGCCTTAAAGGCTTCTTCCAGCGGCTCACTTTCAAAAGGAGTAACTGTTTCCAGTTGCCCGGGTAATGCCTGGAAAAAGGCCTTTTTTTCCGCGTCCCATTTTTTTGCGACGCTTTCTATGTCATAGGTGGCCGGAGGCTCGAAAATGAAGGCACTGTTTTCCCAGAGCTCCGGCAACAGGGAACAGCGGTCCTTGATCAGGTTAATGATCTCCCGCAGGCGTTCGTCAGAGGCTTCTGCCCGGTGTTCGGTGAGTTGCTGGCGCATATAGGGAAGTAAGTGATCTGCCGGACTTTGTTTGATATGGGCATGGTTGAACCATTTTGCCTTTTCAAAGTTGAATTTTGCACCTGCTTTGTGGACCCGGCTGATGGAAAATTTCTCTACCAGTTCGGACAACGAAAATACTTCCTGTTCGGAGCCATCATTCCATCCGAGTAACGCCAGCATATTGATGAAAGCTTCCGGCAGAAAGCCCATTTCCCGGAAACCAGCCGTGCTTTCCCCTGTACGGGGATCCGTCCAGTTCATGGCAAATACGGGGAATCCCAGCCGCTCTCCGTCTCGTTTGCTCAACTTACCCTTCCCGTCGGGTTTCATGATCAGCGGAAGGTGAGCCCATTGGGGCAGCTCCGCACCCCATCCCAATCGTTGCCAGAGCAACAGGTGCAACGGTGTACTGGACAGCCACTCTTCTCCGCGAAAGATATGGGTGATTTGCATGAGGTGGTCATCCACGACTACGGCCAGGTGATAGGTAGGCATGCCATCAGCTTTGAGCAGTACCTTGTCATCCAGCAGTGCAGTGTTGAATTTGACCTCGCCCCGGATCAGGTCCGTGAAGCGCACTTCTTCTTCCGGCATCAGAAAACGCACCACATGAGGTGCACCCTGATCCAGCAATGCCTGTACTTCACTTGCCGGCAGGGTAAGCGAATTGCGCATATGCGTGCGCGTATGACGATCATACTGGGGTGTAGGATTGTCGTCGCTTTTCCATTTTTGCCGCATGGTGTCCAGCTCTTCCGGGGTGTCAAAGGCATAGTAAGCCACTCCGGCTTCAATAAGTTGGCGGGCATACTGCTCATAAAGGGATTTGCGTTCACTTTGCCGGTAGGGCCCGTAGGGGCCACCTTGCTGCGGTCCTTCATCAGGGACGATCCCGCACCATTGCAGGCAATCGGCGATATATTCTTCGGCCCCTGACACATACCGGTTCCGGTCGGTGTCTTCGATGCGCAGAATGAAATCTCCCCCCTGCTGTTTAGCAAACAGGTAATTGTATAAGGCGGTGCGTACACCACCCAGGTGCAGGCCCCCGGTCGGGCTCGGTGCAAAACGTACGCGAACTTTCTGGTCCATCGCTGCAAAATTACTTATTTTAAATGGGCGATTGTATGCAAAAACTTACATTTGCCTTCAGGGTGGGGAAGGGGCGATATACCCCATATGCGCTGCCTGCACCTAAATCATGGACCATGTTTTACCTTACCCGCACACCGGCGTTATTGCGCCTGTTATATCGCAGTTGCACCTGGAAGCTGAACCCGGCGAAGCCCACGGTCTATCTGACTTTCGACGATGGACCTCACCCCGAGGTGACGCCGTTCGTACTGGCTCAGCTCCGGAAATATCAGGCGAAGGCCACTTTTTTTTGCATTGGTAAAAATGTGGTGGAACACCCCGACGTATTCCAACAGATCTTCCAGGACGGGCATGCGATTGGTAATCATACCCACAATCATCTCCGGGGTACCCGTACCCGCACCCCGGTCTATATTGACAATGTCCTGGAAGCCCGCAAATATATTCCCTCCCGGCTGTTTCGTCCTCCGTACGGAAGAATCCGCCCGGCCCAGATCCGGGCCCTGAAAAAGGCCATACCGGATGTGAAAATCATCATGTGGGATATCCTCAGCGGAGATTTTGATCCGGACCGTTCTTCCGCGAGTTGTCTGGAACAGGTCTTGTTTAAATACCGCTCGGGGTCTATCATCGTGTTTCATGACAGTGAAAAGGCCCGCACCCGCCTGGAATATGCCCTGCCTAGAGTGCTGGCTCATTTTGACCGCCAGAAAATCAAAATGGAGGGGCTCGGTTAACTAAAAAAGACTAATGATGACTTTTGTGGATTCACATGCCCATTTATACCTTGAGGAATTTGCCGAAGACCGCGAGGCTGTCATGGAGCGGGTGCAGCAGGCTGGCGTCAGCCGGGTGTACCTTCCCCACATAGATAGCGGCACGACGGCTGCCTTACTGTCGTTGGAAACACGTTTCCCCGGAGTGGTCGTTCCCATGATGGGTCTGCATCCCTGCTCCGTCAATGAACGGGTGGAGCAGGAACTGCAAAATGTGGAGCAGTGGTTGGCGCGCCGCCGGTTTGCTGCGGTGGGCGAGATCGGACTCGATTTTCACTGGGACCTTAGCTTCAAAGAGCAGCAGATTGAGACTTTTTCCCGGCAGATTGACTGGGCCCTGGCCTATGATCTCCCGATCGTGATCCACAGCCGCGACTCTACCCCCGAATGCCTGGACATCGTGAAAAGTAAGCAAAACGGCCGGTTGCGGGGCGTTTTTCACTGCTTTTCCGGTACGGAGCAGGAAGCCGCTGAGATGGCGGAACTCGGCTTTTATCTCGGCATCGGCGGGGTAGTCACCTTTAAAAATTCCCGATTGCCCGAAGTGCTGGCTGGTGTGCCGTTGAGCCGGATTCTGCTGGAGACCGATGCCCCTTATCTGGCCCCGGTACCCTACCGGGGTAAACGCAATGAAAGCGCCTATATTCCATTGATCGCCGCAAAAATCGCCGACATTAAACAAGTATCCGTGGCCCAAGTGGCGGAGGTCACCTCCGCCAATGCCCGCGCCCTGTTCGCCCTGTAAATTTTTGCCAAATGCCAACGGATTTCACTTTTCAGTTAACAGCGTGAATAATCGCCCCCTGTTCTCTGCTATTTGCAAAAAAAAGAAACGTTTTTGGCGCATCACGTGAAATAACGGCGGGAGACAAATTCACAAATAATACGGAATTTGCTGCAAATAGGTGACATGGAGGCCCTTATTACCTACCCTGTTAAATATACGATGCATACGGCCGTGAATACAACCCCTAAAATCCTCGTGATCTATACCGGTGGCACGGTAGGGATGATCTTTGATGAAAAGCTGCAGGCATTGAGGCCCTTGGAATTTGGGGAGATCAAAGGGGCTATCCCGGAAATGTACCGCTTGGGATATCATTATTTCGTGTATCCGTTCAGTCCGCCCCTCGATTCTTCGGACATGCAACCGGAAATATGGATCGAGATGGCGGAGATCATCGAAAAAAATTACGCTTACTACGACGGCTTCGTCATTCTTCATGGAACGGATACCATGTCTTTCACCGCTTCGGCGCTGAGCTTTATGTTTGAGAATCTTGGCAAGCCCGTGGTCATCACCGGGTCGCAGTTGCCGATCGGCAGGATCCGTACGGATGCCCGTGAGAATATCATTACGGCGATCGAGATCGCGGCGGCTTGTGGTGAGACGGGTGGAGCCCTGGTACCCGAAGTTTGCGTCTATTTTGATTTTAAGCTTTTTCGCGGAAACCGTTCCAAGAAATATCACGCCGATAAGTTTGAAGCGTTCTGTTCGATGAACTTTCCTCCCCTGGGCGAAGCCGGAGTGGACATCCGGTATCATTCCCAATATATCTTGCCCCGGCCTACCGGAGAGTTCCGGGTGCACAAACGATTGGATTCCCGTGTCGCGGTATTGAAGCTCTTTCCCGGCATTACTCCGCAGACGGTGGCAGCAGTAGTCGACGCTCCCGGCATCCGGGGGGTAATTCTGGAAAGTTTTGGGAACGGGAATGCTTCGACCTCTCCCTGGTTCATCGATTGCATGCGCCGGGCCACCCAGCAGGGAAAGATCATCCTGATTACCACCCAGTGCGAAGGCGGATCCGTGGATTTGGGGCGGTATGAAACCAGCAAGTATCTGCTGGATGCAGGGGTAATCAGCGGCTTTGACCTGACCTTTGAAGCCGCCGTCACCAAAATGATGTTCTTACTGGGCCAGGACCTGGCTCCCGATGCCGTCAAGCGGCTTTTACAGACCCCATTGCGCGGAGAACTGACTCCGATGATGAACGGGTGGGGCTGCAATCCCAGGTCGGTTTAAAATACAGCGGATCTGATCTGCTAATTTGGATTTTAAGGAAACTTTTCGTATCTTTTGGGCATTCCCTGTTCCGACAATAGCCGGAACCTGTCAGCACAGGGAGGGATCCCGCCGAAAGGGACCCGGAAACCCGAAGCCCCCGTGGTTTTTCACGGGTATTTACCTACTCACCTGCGAACTTTAAATGTGGCCGCGTATGAAAAATGTAGCGCATATTCTCGCTCGTAAAGGGAACAATGTAATATCGGTAAGCCCAGAATTTCCGGTATTAGAAGCCCTCAAGATCATGGCGGAAAAAAATATCGGCTCGGTGATCGTCCTGGAAGCCGGGGAATACTGCGGTTTAATCACCGAAAGGGATTATGCCCGCAAAGTGGTTCTTCGAGGCAAGACCTCGGCCGACACCCGTGTCGGAGATATTATGTCCGAGGACCTTCCCCGGATCAGTCCGACCGATACGTTGGAGAAGTGCATGCAATTGATGTCCGAGGCCAACATCCGCTATCTTCCTGTATTTGAAGCGGACACGTTGTGCGGGATCATCTCGATCAATGATGTCGTCAAGGAGACCATCCTGGAACAGCAGCATACCATTGAACAGCTGCATAACTATATCCATTCTTAATACGGGGGACTACTCTTTCTCCGGGCGGATGCCGAGCAGATCCAGTGCCTCTCTGGCAGCGATCTGGCCGGCATCTTTTTTATTGTAGGCCTTGCCGGAGCAGATGGTTTGTCCGTCCACGACTACGGCCACGGTAAACAGGCGGCGGTTGCCTTCGAGGTGCTCGTCGAGCAATTCGAATTCAAGCTGGTGGTTGTATTTGTTGGCCCAGCCATAGAGCTTATTCTTATGATTGATTTCCTCGGTTTCGAGTTTTTCCAGATCGATATAAGGCAGGACGATCCGTTTGAATACAAAGCGCTTGGTCTTTTCAAATCCCTGGTCCAGATATACGGCACCAATCAGGGCTTCGAGTGTATTGCCGAATATGCCGCTGATCTTAAGATAATTGTTGTTCTTGTTGTAGATGGTCAACCGCCGCAGCCCCATCTTAATGGCGATATCGTTCATTCTTTGGCGGTTCACAATCTTGGAACGCATCTCCGTGAGATAACCCTCCGGCTGGTAAGGATATTTTTTAAACAGAAAATCCCCGATGACCGCACCCAAAATAGCATCCCCCAGGTATTCCAGTCTTTCGTTGTTTTCGTCCTTCTTCTCGGTGCTGGAACGATGGCTAAGGGCCATTTCATAAATGGCTGTTTTTCCCGGAGCAAAGCCCAGTACGTTCTTTAACTCCTTGCGCAAGGCAGTTTTGGCCCAGGGCAATTTACCCAGCGTGGCCCGGACTTTCCGTATTCCTTCGTTCTTGCTTTTCACAAAGCTTAGGGAACAAATTTTTTGAAAATGACAGAGGCATTGTGACCGCCAAAGCCAAACGTGTTGCTCAGTGTGGCCCGTACCTCCCGGTCTTGGGACTTCTCAAATGTAAAATTAATCCGCGGGTCAAACTGCGGATCATCGGTAAAATGATTGATTGTGGGCGGAATTTTTCCGTCCCGCATGGAGAGTATGCAGGCGATAGCCTCGATAGCGCCGGCTGCACCAAGCAGGTGGCCGGTCATCGACTTGGTAGAGCTTATATTCAGCTGGTAGACCGCCTCGCCGAAAACCTGCTGGATCGCTTTGATCTCTGCCAGGTCCCCGAGCGGGGTGGACGTGCCGTGTACGTTGATGTAGTCCACGTCTTCGGGTTGCATGCCCGCGTCCTGCAACGCCCGTTGCATCACCAACAACGCGCCGAGGCCTTCGGGATGAGGCGCGGTGATGTGGTGGGCGTCGGCAGAAGCTCCGCCGCCTGCTACTTCTGCGTAGATGGGTACGCCTCTTTGCAAGGCGTGTTCCATCTCTTCGAGCACCAGGCAACCGGCGCCTTCCCCGATCACAAATCCGTCGCGGTCCAGGTCAAATGGCCGTGAGGCGGTTTTGGGGGAATCATTGCGCTCGGACAGGGCCCTCATGGCGTTGAAACCGCCGATGCCGGCTTCGTTAATGACGCTTTCCGCCCCCCCGGCCAGGATGATGTCGGCTTTGCCGTTGCGGATATAATTAAATCCCTCCAGGATGGCATTGGTGGAAGACGCACAGGCGGAAACTACCGCGAAATTCGGTCCACGGAACCTGAACCGCATGGCGATATGCCCGGCGGCAATATCTATAATCATTTTTGGGACGAAAAAAGGACTAAAGCGGGGGACACCGTCTCCGGTATAGAACTGCTTCAATTCTTCACAAAGGGAAATCAATCCTCCGATGCCCGAGGAAAAAATAACTCCCACCCGGTCGGTATTGATGCCCTCTTGCAGTAATGCAGCATCCTTAACCGCTTCTTCTGCGGCCACCACTGCCGTCTGTGAAAAACGGTCCAGCTTCCGCACTTCCTTTTTATCGATATAATCGGTGGGATCAAAATTTTTAAGTTCACAGGCGAACCTCGTCTTGAACTTTTCTGCGTCAAACGATTGAATGAAATCGGCGCCCGACACGCCAGCGATCAACCCTTCCCATGAAGAGGAAACGGTATTTCCAAGCGGAGTTAGAGCGCCTAAACCTGTGACTACAGCACGTTTTAATTTCATTAATCGGTAAACGGATTTTTTACTTCTGATTATTTGGCGTGTTCTTCCAGATAGGAAATAGCCTGGCCGACAGTAGTAATTGTTTCTGCCTGCTCGTCCGGAATGGAGATATTGAACTCTTTTTCAAATTCCATGATGAGTTCAACGGTATCCAGGGAATCTGCACCGAGGTCATTGGTAAAACTGGCTTCCGGAGTAACTTCAGCTTCGTCAACTCCTAATTTGTCAATAATGATCTTTTTAACTCTTGATGCAATGTCTGACATAATGATAATTTTTAGGATTATTTTGAGGCAAAAATATAACTTTTATCGAAACAAGCGACTTTTCTGTTTCAGCTGTGTCGGGAGATCCCGCCGGGGCGAACCCTCGTTCGATGGCCCTTTTTGATGGGTAGTCGCCTGGCCCGGAGCGAATTGTTTTTTTTAACACTTGCCTCAAAATGAGGCGGTTCGGGGGCTTACCATTCATTTGTCCTTATTGCCATTTAAGTAAAAGGCTTCTGTGGATGCTTTTAAAGCAGGGTCGGTTTATTAACTTTGCCGGTCAGCCTTTATCTGTTTGGCCCCTAAAAACGTTATAGTAATAAAGAGGAAACTGCGTTATGAGTAAGAGAATTATCCGCATCGTCCTGATTTTGGTGGTGGTTGGCGTGGTGGCCCTCCTAGCCTACAATAAGGTAAATAAGGACGACCAGCTCAACGAACAACGCGCTTCGCGGTCGGAAAATTCCGGCCGGATCATGGCCGATGCCTTCGTGGTCAATCCGGTATCCCTGAAAAATGACATCAATGCCACCGGTACCTTGCTCAGCAACGAAGCGGTGCAACTGCAGCCGCAAACCAGTGGCCGGATCACCCAGCTGCTTTTCAAAGAAGGATCATACGTGCACAAGGGAGATCTTCTGGTCACCCTTTACGATGAGGACCTGCAAGCCCAGTTAAAAAAAGCCATGATCCAGCAGAGCTTAGCGGATACCACACTGGCCCGGCAAAAGCAGCTGCTGACTATTAACGGGATCAGCCGCCAGGAGGTGGATAATACCCGCAATCAGGTGGCGTCCTATGAAGCCGACATCGCATACTATAAAGCCCAGATCAATGAGATGAGGATCCTGGCTCCCTTTAGCGGCAGAATCGGTTTGCGCCAGGTGAGCGAAGGGGCCATCGTTACGCCCACTACCGTCATTACGACCCTGTATCAGGATGATCCCCTGAAGCTTGAGTTTTCTATTCCTGAAAAATACCGCAACCAGATCCGAGTGGGCAACCAGGTGTCCTTTACCGTATCGGAGTCCCCCGATGTCTCTTTCCAGGGAAAGATCTACGCCGTTAATCCGGGGATTGATCCCCAGACCCGGACCGTGACGCTGAGGGCCTGGGTGCCCAACAAAGGAGGACGGTTATCGCCAGGAGCCTTTGCGGACGTACACATCGAACTTCACGAAATCCCCGACGCCCTGATGATCCCGACGCAAGCCCTGATCCCCACCACTCAGGATGCTGAGGTAGCCGTCTACCGGGACGGGAAAGCACATTTTGTCACGGTGAAAACCGGTATCAGGACTGCCGATAAGGTACAGATTACCAGCGGACTTCAGCCTGGAGACACCGTGTTGACCACCGGTCTGATGCAGGCCACTTCGGGCAGCACCATCCAGTTGTTAAGCGTGGCGAACTGACTATAATTTATGCCGTAAGCTGAAAGAAGAAAGATGAGTTTACCCTCCATAGCACTTAAGCGGCCCGTGATGGCCATTGTGATGAACATCATCATAGTGATCTTCGGGATAGTCGGTTTCACCTTCCTGGGAGTCCGGGATTATCCGGCGATTGATCCTCCGGTAATCAATGTCCGCACTTCTTATACCGGAGCCAATTCGGACATCATGGAATCCCAGGTGACCGAGCCGCTGGAAAAGGCGGTGAATGGCATTCCGGGGGTGAAGAGTATCTCCTCCACCAGCTCCCAGGGATCCAGCAATATTACGGTGGAGTTCGACCTGGGCACGGACCTGGAGGTCGCCGCCAATGACGTGCGCGATAAGGTATCGGGCGCGGTCCGCCGGCTGCCTCAGGATCTGGATGCCCCGCCGGTGGTCAGCAAACAGGACGCCAATTCTTCGCCTATTATGGCCCTGACGGTACAGAGCACTTCCCGTGATCAGATGCAGCTGACCGATTATGCGGAAAACGTGTTGCAGGAAAGACTTCAAACGGTGCCCGGCGTGAGCGAGATTATGGTGTGGGGAGAAAAGCTCTATTCCATGCGGTTGTGGCTCAACCCCTTGCGTATGGCTGCCTACCGGATCACGCCTCAGGATGTACAAACTGCGCTCAACCAGCAAAATGTCGAACTTCCTTCCGGTAAACTGACCGGAGATGCCACCGAGCTGACCATTCGTACCTTCGGCCGGCTATTTACCCCCGCGGAGTTCAACCGGCTGATTATTAAAAATGTAGACGGCAAGATCATTCACCTCTCCGATATCGGTTATGCCGAGCTGGGACCGGAAAACCAGGAAACGATCCTGAAGGAAAAAGGGGTGCCTATGGTAGGGTTGGCCGTCGTTCCCCTGCCGGGAGCCAATTACGTGGAGATTTCCGAGGAATTCTACAAACGGCTGGAACAGATTAAACAGGATCTGCCCAAGGATCTGAAGGTGGACACGATTTTTGACGACAGCCGCTACATCAAGAATTCGATCAGCGAGGTAGAAGAGACCCTGGCCATCGCCCTGATCCTGGTGATCTTGATCGTTTACTTCTTTTTCCGGGATTGGGTCATTGCCCTGAGGCCCTTGTTCGATATTCCCGTGTCGCTGATCGGTACCTTTTTTATCATGTATCTGCTGGACTTTTCGGTGAACATATTGACGTTGCTGGGCATTGTGCTGGCCACCGGTCTGGTGGTTGATGATGGAATCGTGGTGACCGAGAACATCTTTAAAAAGCTGGAAGCCGGCGTACCCAAGATGCGCGCCTGTCGCGAAGGATCCGAAGAGATCTTCTTTGCCGTCATCGCTACCTCCATTACCCTGGCCTTTGTATTCCTGCCGATCATCTTTTTACAGGGCTTTGTAGGCAGCCTGTTCAGGGAATTCGGTATTGTGGTAGCCGGTGCGGTCCTGCTGTCTGCTTTCGTATCACTGACGCTGACGCCGGTGCTCAACCTGAAAATGGCCCGCAATACGCATGGCCAGTCCTGGTTCTACCGCAAAACCGAGCCTTTCTTCCGCTGGATGGAAGATGGATATAAAGATTCCCTGTCCCGCTTTATGCATGTCCGCTGGACGGCCATGCTGATCATTGCAGCGTGCTTGGGGATGATCTATCTGATCGGAAGCAACTTAAAATCAGAGCTGGCGCCGCTGGAGGACCGGAGCCAGTTCCGGGTACAGCTGACCGCACCGGAAGGGACCACCTTCGATGCCATGGACCGTTATGTGGGCAAGGAGATCAAATTTGTTCAGGATTCCATTCCTGAACTCAATATGCTGCTGTCGGTGACTTCATCGACCCGGGCCAGCGGCGGAAGCAACACCGGTTTCATGTACGTCACCTTAAAGCAGCCGGAGGACCGCCATCGCAGCCAGCAGCAGATTGTCAATTACTTCAACAGCTATCAGCGTTACATCCCCGAGGGGAGGGCATACGCCATCCAGACGCAGACAATTCAGCAAAGCAGGCATTCCAGCTTGCCGGTGCAGTTTGTGATCCAGAACATCAATTTTGATTCGGTGGCTAAAGTGCTCCCCGAATTCATGGATAAGGTCGACCGGGATCCTACTTTTGATGTGGTCGACGTCGACCTGAAATTTAATCACCCGGAAATCCGAGTCAATATCAACCGGGCCAAGGCAAGCATGCTGGGAGTCTCCATTGCCGATATCTCCCAGACCTTGCAACTGGCGTTTTCCAACCTGCGGTACGGCTATTTTACTATCAATGGCAAACAGTATGACGTCGTCGGCGAGCTGGCCTGGAATTACCGGAACCGGCCCTACGATCTCAAAGACCTGTATGTGCGCAATGCCGACGGGCAGGCAGTCTCCCTGGATAACGTCGTGGATATGGAAACCTCCACCAGTCCGCCCACCATTTACCACTATAACCGGTATAAGTCTGCTACCGTATCGGCCAGCCTTGCCCCCGGAAAAACCCAGGGAGAGGGGATCGCCGAAATGCAAAAGATCGCTCGGGAAACGCTGGGCCCTTCTTTTACTACGGCCCTGACCGGAAGCTCCCGCGATTTTTCGGAGAGTTCTTCGAACACCTATTTTGCCTTTGTATTAGCCCTGGTGCTGATCTACCTGATCCTGGCAGCCCAGTTCGAAAGCTGGATGGATCCTTTTATCATTATGCTGACCGTGCCTTTGGCCATCGCCGGCGCGGTGCTGTGCCTTTGGCTGTTTGACCAAACGTTGAATATTTTCTCCGAGATCGGGATGATCATGCTGATCGGTCTGGTGACCAAGAACGGGATCCTGATTGTGGAGTTTGCCAATAAGAAACGGGATGGGGGTATGAGCAAGATTGGTGCGGCAGTGGAAGCGGCTTCCCTGCGTCTGCGCCCTATTTTGATGACCAGCCTGGCGATGTCGCTGGGTGCGCTGCCCATAGCGCTATCGCTGGGTGCTGCGGCCACCAGCCGCATTCCCCTCGGTATTGTCATCGTAGGCGGGGTGCTTTTTGCGCTGATACTTACCCTGTATGTGATACCGGCCATGTATTCGTTCCTGTCCCGAAGAAAGCCCGCCCGGGAATCGGGCGATGAAGAGGTGCTTCGGGAAGTGGAAGCCATTTCTTCCCACGCATGAGGGAAGGCCCGAAATATCTTTAAGAAACAAAGAAACGCGTGTATGAAGCGGATTGTTATCTATGTCCTTATTATTTGGAGTGCGTGGTGTGGACTTCCCGTGGCTGCCGGAGCGCAGCAAATGATGAGCCTGGATGATGCCATTTCCATTGGGTTAAAGAACAACTATGATATCCTCATGGCCAAAAACCAGGAGGATGCCGCTGCGCTGAATTATCACTATGCCTTTGGAGCCTTTTTGCCCGTGCTGGATCTGAATGGCTCCCGGACGTGGACCACCGCCAATATTTCCCAAAAATATTCCAACGGCAACGATGTGGAACGGGACCGTTCCCGGTCCAATAACGTTTCTCTGTCGGCCGACCTGGACTGGACGTTATTTGATGGGCTCCGGGTCTTTGCAGCCAAAGACCGGCTTAAGGCAATCCAGGAAGCCGGTACGCTGACGGTCAAAGATCAGGTCGTGGCCACGGTGGCCAACATTATCAGCGCTTATTATGCCATCGTGCAGGCCAAACAGCAACTGGCTTCCATTGCCGAGCAGATGTCCATCTCCCAGGAGCGTGTCAATATTGCCAACAATAAATTCATGAGCGGCCTTGGCTCCAAGATCGACCTGCTTCAGGCCCAGGTCGACCTGAATGCCCAGAAATCCGCCTACCTGTTGCAGCAGACCCTGATCGAGGAGAACAAAGCCAGCCTGAACCAGTTGATCGCACTGCCTCCGGACAACCAGTACCTGGTCACCGACACCATTCCGGTAAGGCTGGACCTGCAGCTGGCCACCCTACAGCAGAAAGCCAAGGCGAACAATCCCGGCCTGCTGTTGGCCCAAAAAGACATTGATATTTCCAGGCTGTCCCTCAAAGAAATTCAGCGTAGCCGTCTGCCGACCATCTCCTTTCATTCCAGCTATTCCTATACCCGGCAGAGCTCGCAGGCGGGTTTTTCACTCTTCAACAAGAATAAGGGGATCAACTATGGGTTTTCGGCCTCCCTGCCGGTCTTTCATGGGTTTTACACCACCCAACAGATCAAAAGTGCCCAGCTGGACGTAGCTTATGGCGAACTGAACCTGAAAAACCAGCAATCCCAGGTATCCCTGCAGCTGCAAAATGCGTTTAAGGACTATAATTATTATAAACAGGCGATGGAACTGGAAGCCGAGAACCTGGACGTGGCCGAAGAAAATGTCAAAGTGACGTTGGCCGCCTTCCGGCTGGGGCAGGTCACCTCCCTGGAGATTAAGGAAGCCCAGCAGAGCCTGGGGGCTGCTCAATTACGGCTGATCACCGCCCGGTATAATGCAAAACTTGCAGAAACCAATCTGCTGCGTATCCAGGGAGACCTGCTTAGGTAGCCCCTGGTCGGCGGGAGCCGGGAAAAGAAAATTTCCGCGCTCCGCGGAGATATCCCAATAGTTTTATTACCTTTGCAGCCTTGTTTTTTTTACACTATTATCAAACCAATACAGGGAAATATGACAGACTATGAACTGATGGTGATCTTTACCCCTGTGCTTTCTGAGGAAGAATACAAGTCTGCTCAGAAACAGCTTGCCGATTTTATTACCGAAAACGGCGGCGAACCCGTGCACAGCAATCCCTGGGGATTAAGATCACTGGCGTTTCCGATCCAGAAGAAGACCACCGGTCTTTACTGGCTGATCGAGTACAAAGCGCCCACCGAACTGAATGCCAAGCTGAAGATCCAGCTGAACCGGGACGAGCATGTGATGCGTCACATGGTGACCCGGCTGGACAAATATGCGGTGGCCTACAACGAAAAAAAGCGCCATAGCGCGAAATCCGAAGCCCCTAAACCCGTAGAAGCGTAAGTTATGGCCAAGCAAGAGATTAAATACCTGACTTCCACCCACATTGAGAAACGGCAGAAAAAGTATTGCCGGTTCAAAAAGATGGGCATTAAATATGTGGATTACAAGGACGCCGAGTTCCTGAAGAAATTTCTCAATGAACAGGGCAAATTGCTGCCGCGCCGCATTACCGGCAACTCGCTGAAGTTTCAGCGTAAGGTGGCCCAGGCGGTGAAAAAGGCCCGCCAGATGGCGTTGCTCCCCTATGTGACCGATCTTTTAAAGTAAACCAATTATGCAAGTTATTCTCATACAAGACGTAGATAACCTGGGGGGTCGCAATGAACTGGTGAAGGTCAGAAACGGCTATGCCCGTAATTTCCTGATTCCCCGGAAGTTGGCTGTAGAAGCCAGCCCCTCTAATATGAAGCAGTTGAAAGAACGCCAGAAGGTGCAGAACCTCAAAGAAGAACAGCTGCTTAGTGAAATCGCCAAAGTGAAGGAAGTCCTGCAGGAATCTCCGATCAAGGTCGGGGCAAAAACCGGTACTTCAGGCAAGATATTCGGCAGCGTAACCTCTCTGCAGCTGGCTCAGGCCATCAAGGCCCAAAAGGGCTACGAGATTGACCGCCGCCATATCGAGGTGCTGGATGAAGTCAAAGAACTTGGCGTGTATAAAGCCAAAATCACCTTTGGCAACAAACAAGAACTTGAAATGACGTTCGAAGTCGTGGGCGAGTAAGGGTACCTCCAATACCGAAATTTCCGGACCTGCTTTTTTCGAGGCAGGTCTTTTACTTTTTGGCGTTCTTACGGCCCGCCACGATCAGCACGGCGCCCAGAACAGCTACGACACCGCCGGCGTAGGCCGGCCATCCGATATGCTGGTCTTCGGTCTTGTGAACTTCCAGCGGCCCCAGTTCGGCCACTTTTTTCTCCGTCTGGAAGTTAATTCCTTTCCAGATCAGCATGGCTACACCGACGATGAGCAGGATAATGCCTATTGTTTTCATAACGTTTGTTTTGCCCTCACAGACCCGTGGGGTACTGAAAGATAACGATTTTTTTTGAGAGGACTCTGTGCGGGTCGTTGGGCTGTTTGCTTGTCAGTGCGCCCCTTGGAATTCCAGTTCGCCCGGCGTATCGACGGTACCGTAGTGGCCGTCGGCCTGAAAAGAGAGAAAAGGCTTCGTTTCATAGAGGCGGGAGGCCCAGGCACTGTAGTATTTAAACTGGATTTGAGACTGTTCAGCTGCCGTGCCATGGATGAGCAGGAAGAACACCTGGGTGGTATCCAACGCGACAACGGTGCCCGTACCCCGGCATTCCTCTCCCACAAATGCCCCGAGCTGGTCGGAGGATTGCATATGCTTGGCCAAGTCTGCAGGCAACTGCACTACAGCACTCATGGTAACGGGATATTTCCCGCTTTGGTCCGTCTGCCAGGAGGGCGGGGGTACCCGCGGGCTGGAGTTTTCTTTGCGGCAGGCCGCCGTGATGAGCAGAGCCGCAAGGACCGTCAGGCCAATCCGTTTTTTCATCGTATGTGTTTTTTCAGGGCCCTTGCGGGCCCCTGGATTATTTAAATTTGATCACTTTAAAGCTCCGGGCCTGCCCGTCTACTGCAATCCGGATCACGTAGGCACCGGGCGAAAGGGTGCCTCCTCCGTACAAGTGTCCCTGCCATTGGGTCTGATACCGGGGTCCCGTAAAGTATTCCCCGGCACTCCCGTAGCGCAGCTTACCCGTCAGATCATAGACCTGGAACTGCATCCGGTGCCGGGCAGCGCCGTCCGGGTCGCTCAGCGTGACCGTCATAGTGACGGCGTGGCGGAAGGGGTTGGGAGACAGGACCGCCTCAAAGGCAGACGACCGGAATTCCAGCATAAAAGGTTTTTGCAGGCTGCCCCAGCGACTGTTGGCCGCATAATCTATGGTGGTCCCCGACTGAGCGATCTCCCGTCCGAGGCGAACCAGGCTGAAACGCAGGGGTTGCGGGTCCTTTCCGGCAATATTGAGTAAAAAGACCCGGTGGCCGGTCAACGCATTGCGCGTGGCCCGGGCTGCTCCCCGGAGCTCGCCCCCAGCATACACCAGGATCTGGTCCCCCGGCTTTAACGGGATAGTGCTGTCGGGTACGGCCACCATCGTCATGTTATCGGCATAGCGGAAGTTTCCGGCCACGGGGGACTGCTGTGGATTCCACCGCGGCTGATCGCTGCTTTCGCGCAGGATTCCCGATACGGCCGGGTAGTGGAATACCGTATCGGTCATGGCCGCCCGATAGAGCATATATCCTTTACCCGGTTCCAGATAAGTGAGATTGCCCACCCATCCGTTGCGGGGATCATACATCGCAAAACCGGTCTGCGACTTGATGATGTCGCCCGCTCCGGCCTCGTATCCCGCCAAGGCTTCCCCGACAGTCAGATTACCCTGCGGCAGGTAGCTGATATAGCTCCAGCGATGGCCGCCAAGCGCAATATCGGTGTGGAGGGGATCAACCGGCACGCCACTTACACTCAATGTTTGCGCCTGGGAGGTCCGCAGCATAAACAACGAAAGGTTATCAAAACTGCCGAGGGTGCCCACCCAGCCTGATTGCGAAGAATACTGGTCAAAATGCAGGTTGTTCTTCACTTCATCGCCCGATCGCCAGTCGCCGTTGGCCAGCATGGCGCCTATATCAGAAATCCGTGGACTATGGAGGTTAAAGGAAATCCAGTTCCAGCCGTCGCGGAGCGGAATATCCTGGAAGAACATTTCCTTCCCGTCGAATACCACCGGAGCACCGGGCGTGCCGTAAATCGTATCATTGACGAAATCCAGCGGAGTTACTGACGGGGTAGCCAAGTATGTCTTTCCCTTCCCCGCATCCCAGACGCGGAATTCCAGGTCATCGTACCGGGCGGTATCTCCATAGACGGTCAGGAATACATACCACAGATCGTTGTCTTTAAAATACGTGTTGTGGGTGACGCCCACGCAGCGGCCGTTGCGGAAGGCGGCCACCATATCATCGGGGTTGTCGGAGAAAATGCCGGCCACACGGATTTTTCCGTAAATGGTCATGTTGTAGGCGAAGTCCGCCGGATCCACGGTCCAATCCGGTGTCTGCCCGATGACCTTCAGGTTCAGAGAAAGCCCCCGGACCTCCTTTTGGTCGTTGGCCGCTTCAATGATGTCGTCGTAGCGGCCCACATTGAGTCCCTGGTTGACCGTAAAGGTGATTTCCTGACGGCCCTCGGGGCCCACGGTCCCGCTCATGGGCGAGGCCTCCAGCCATGGAGGCAGATTATCCAGGCGGAACGGCTGCTGGATCCCGCTGCTATTGACCAGGGAGGATTTGAATTGCATCGGTTGATAGACTGCTTTAGATAATTCCAGGGCGTCATCGCTCCATCGAAGCGGGTTCTGATCTATGTAGGCTGACCAGGTAAAGTAGGAAGGCGCCGTGTTTCCATGCTCGTCAAAAATCCGTTTTACCTGAAAGGTCACGACGGTTTTGTCGATTGCCTGGGCGGGTTCCAGAAGATTGATGATGAGCGCATCGTCGTTGACCACGTAATCGAAAGCCAAATTGTCCACCGGCCCCCTGTCCTTGATCGGAGCGGTTTCGTCGGTGAAAGAAGCTCCCACGATCACGGGTTCGGGGACGACGACAGAGGGATCTTCCTGGATCTTTTGGTCTTCAAGTGTCGCATGCAACTCCTGATTGTTTTGGACCGACTCATAATGCTCAAACGGATAATAAGCCAGCAGACCGAACTCGTCTCCCTGCAGCCGGACATTATGGTGGGCTTCCAGGAACGCCTGGTTCAGATAGCTGTTCCACAAACGGTAGTCATCGATCTGTCCGGTGAAGTGCTGGTCAATATGCGGCGTCGTCGCATCATCCGGGCTGAACCAGGCCCTCGCGCCCAGGTAGGTAAATGCCCCGGAGAAGCCGCCCACACTGAGCGCATCAAAATAGTTCTTGAGCGTGCCGTCCACAAACAGCTGGGCGGTACCCGATACCCGGTTGACGTTCACGGCTACGTAATGCCACTGGTTGTCCAGGTAATTGCCTTCAGCCTGCACCATCAGCCCGTTAGACCGGAAGGTAAGCAGCCCTTTTTCAAATCCAAGACAAACAATATTACGGGATCCGCCCGGGTCTTGCCCGTCGCCTCTGCCGTTGGAAAGCAGCGTCGCATCCTGCTGGCCCGGGACGCCCTTGAACCAGAGTCCCAGCGTATAGTCCATCTGGTTAGTGAGCGCTGTAGTACCTGAGCTTATTTTCATATACCCGGTCCCATCCAATGAGAGCGCCTTTCCCGGTGGGGTGCTCCAACTGCCATGCAGCAGGGCGTGGTTACCGTGGGCCTTGTCCAGTGCAATGGTGTCTTCTCCCTCAGTCATCGGGTAATAGGCCAACAGGCCGTTCTCTGCTCCGGAGAGCCGGATCTGGCTGTTTTGCTGAATCTCGATCGATTGTAAAGCCCGCGTCCAGACCTGAACATCATGCATCTTGCCTGCAAAAAATCCGGCTGACCGGTCGATGTTACTTCCCAATACAAAGGGACCGGTGCCCTGGTAACGGGCCACGCGATGGCTGTGAATCACCTCTTTGGCATTGTAAAAGGCGGATACCGTACTGTCTGCATCATGATAGACCAGTGCTACATTCGCCCAGGAGCCCGGTTCGAATTCCAGCGGGTCGCTTTCTATGGTTTCCCCGCTCATGTTGATCTGGAGTTTGCCTGAGGCCAGATAAGAAAGTTGTACGAAGGTATTGAGGTTCCCCTGGCTGAAAAGCACCTGGTTCTCCAACCGGTCCGGATCTACCCACATGTCCACGGTGAAGTCCCGGCCGCTTAGATTCCTGCTGAACTCGGTGATCAGCGCGTCATTTTTTCCGTCCAGCCGCACCGATACGGAATGATCATTGGGCGCTCCGTTTCGGATGCCCGTTACCGATATATCATCGTGACTCAGCAGTCCGGCGGCTACTTTTTCATTGAAGTTAATGCGAATATCATCGCCCACCCCAAGAATGCCGTTAGCTGGCTGAGCCACTCCAAATTGCCGGGGTTGGTAGGTGTCTTTCAGGCCGCTGACCACGTTGGAAGTAGTCGTCACTTCCTGGCTTCCTCCCAATTTGCAGACGCTCAGGGCGCGGATGTCGTATGGCTGATCGCTGAAAGCCGTTTCATTCATTTCCAGCTGATACTGGATATGAGAGGGATCGGTGATCATCATCTTATTGTTGCCTTGGGCGGCTTGATAGCGTGCCGGATCTGCAAAGAACTGAGCTACAGAACGCCATTGGCCGGAAGCAGAAGCTTTATACTGCAGGTCGATATGATCGAACAAACTGTTGTTGACGTCGAAGCGGTCCAGTATGACGGGAAGGTACCGGTTGCCTTCCGCATTTTCGGGAGATGCCGTATTGAGTATCCAGGAGCTGAGCGGCTCCGCGATATGGATGTCCGAACAGGAAGGAATAAAGTGGGCCGAAATCAATACCGTATCGGCGCGTTCCGCATCGCAGGAAGAACGAAGGATGATCGGAATATTCTCGTAATTCATCGCCTCAGGGCCCTTGGTGAGGGTCAGTACCTTGCGAATGGTTTCTCCGAACGGCACCACAAAGGTCCGGCCTCCGGCCAGAGAACTGCCGTCTACCGCGATAGTAGCCCCCTGTACGCTGTCAATGTCGGCGTAGGTCAGCGTGAATGTACCGGGCAACTGCGCTTCCGATTCATTCCGCAACAACAGGGTATAGCTGGCACTGCGACTGGCCGGCACATCATTGACCACAGCATGATCAATGTCGATGCTGGGTACCTCTATCTTCATGGTGGGTTGCCCGATAAGGCTGCCCTTTTGATAGTATTGGGTGGTGACTGCTCCTTCATAAGGACAGCCGGTGACTCCGCCTTTAGTCACGAACACAAAGCTGCTGTCTTCCGCCCGGTCAACATCGACACTGAGATATTCTGACGTTCCGTCTGCCGCCAGGGTAAATCCAAAGGTTTTGGTCGTGTCGATGGATCCCCCGTAGGTGCCTTCCTGTGTCGTGCCGATTTGCTGAGCGAGGGTCACTTCAAAACCAATGCCCAACACCTTTAGGCTGGTATGCTCCACCACATTGTTGAGTATGGTCACGTTAAAGGTATTGGTCGTGTCTTGCAGGTGATCATACTGAGCGCTGTAGGACACCGGGGAGCCGGCGTGGAAAGAAAAGTTCTGAATCAGCGGGTATTCGCCACCCAGGGCCTTCACTTTGATTTCTTCGTTACGCCGGAGCCGGTTTTCCCACCCCGCAATGTCCTGATTGAGAATCTGCACTGAGTCCACAGGAAGGGTAGGTGCGCCCAGCGGTCCGGGCGCCGGTTGCGCCGGAAAATAGATTCTGTAGCCGGGGCCGTCTCCTGTCAGGATGGCCGCATCGGTAGCGGCCTCACCGAAGACCGGATCCGTATTGGATTTTCCAAAATGCGCCTTGTCGGTGGGATCCCATTTGGATACATAGATCTGCCGGCCCTGGGAATTGGCAAGCGCCTGGGCGGTTTGTGGAGAGGTGCTTTTGGGGTAAAGCAGGGAGTTGCGGATTTTTTCCAGATCCGGAATCAGTACATCGGTGATGTGCTTCTGCGGATAAGCAAAAAGAGTACGGAAGGAATGGCCGATATTGATCCCGTTTTTGATGACCACGACATACCCGTTTGCCGGCTGCGGCCGGTAAATGACCGAGTCTCCGTCGGTTAACTCGTCAGTTTTCATGATCGTGATGTTGTTGGTCTCTCCGAAGGTCAGGTTTGTGGCGTAACCGACGAACAGGTCGCCATCGGGACCGACAAAATCCGGATCATCGCTGGTCTGGAACCCTTCGGTAAAAGTGGTGGTGGTGAGTTTGGTCCGGGTGCCGGTATATGCGGCTTGCTGGGAAAAATTGAGCCCCACCTTTTCCCCCACCGAAGATACTTCGGTGATGACGCCCCCACCTATTCCCTGGAAGGTGATGACATCGTTTTTCACCTGGTGGCTTAGGTTTTCTTCCAGTCCGACATTAAGCGTACCACTATAGGTTGAGATATCGCTGAAAGAAATGCCCTTCTCGGCATAGGAGAAGCTCCGGTTCCCGGGCGGGTCGCGCAGCACGTATAGCATGTGGTCGGGACCCGCGGTGACGAAATTGGTCCCGGTTTGTTTGCCGCCCAGCACCAGGGCGGACATCTTGGGTTGGCCAAGCCACTTCCAATCGAGATTTAACCCTGCGCCGAAACGCACGTTCATGGTAAAATCTTTCACACCCAGGGAAGCCAGATTGGGATCGCCTCCGTAAAATTGATAGTCCGCGCGGCCGGTGGAATCGATAGTCAGGGTATCGGCTTGGATGGAACCAGCCCGGAGGTTGTTGTAGATGGTCACCAGGCCATCGGAGGTGGGCACCTTGTCGATCACCGGTGTATTATCATGCTGCAAGATGGTTTTGTCCTCGTCCACATAAAAGGGATAGGCCTCATAGGCGTTAATCCGGAACCTATACGACTGGCTTTGCCGAAACACCGGTAACCCAAACCGGTATTGGGAGATTCCCTGTGCGTCGTGGTTCAGCAGCGGCACCAGCACATCGTCCCCGCCAACCGTCTGCGCTGCATAGATGGAATCTCCGAAGTAAGGCAAAGGATTGCGATTGGCGTCGAGTTGCGCCATGGTTACGGTGGGATTGATCCTCAGGATGTACAGGGCAGAATCATTAAAATAAGCCGTGTCCGAATAGGTCCGGATCTGTGTGGTCCCGCCTGGTTGCCGTAGCGTATCGGCATAGGTGTAGACCGACGACCGGGTCACAAATTTGTTGGTCAGATCCAGGGTGGGTTTGGCGCCGCCCTCGCTGGGGAGGATGTTGCCCCAGCCGGTGGCATGGACTTCATCAATCTGGAATTTTTCAGGGAGAAGGTCCGCCACAAATTCCCCTGTCTCAGCATCGGGATAGATCACCACGTGGGCTCCATCTTTTTGATACACCACGCGGGTATGATGAAGCATCGAAGAATCTTTGGTCTCGGAGGGCAGCAGATGATCAAACGTCAGGGTGGAATCCGCCGGGCTGTTTGTCAGCAGGTATTTGATGTTGGGACTGCTCAAGGTAATGCTCAGGACCTTGCCGAGATTATTTCGGGACAAGGAATGCCCCAGAGGAAGCGCCTGCTGGAGCGAGCCTGCTGCGACACGTCCGATAAAGCGCACCGTCGTACTGTCGTACAGGATACGTTCGCTGATGGCATTCTGATAATTCAGGTCATGGCCCATTCCATCCATGATCCGTCCTCCTGCTGCGAAAATGTGATTGGCTTTTACGGCCCTCACTTCGTGTATTCCTACGGGTACGTATATCTCAAAATGCCCTTCTTCGTCAGAGACAATAATCTGGCCGTTGCCCTTTTGGGCAGGCTTCCCGTCAATATTGAACTGGACCCCTTTGACCGGAAGCGTGCTGTTATAGTAATGAATATAGCCGGTAACCTTATAGGCAGAGATATCCTGGAAGTTCACCGTGAAGGTGGAAGAGCCTGAGGCAAAAAGGCGCGTCACCGACAGAGGATCGAATTCGTGGGAGCCCAGCCTGGGGGCGATGCTATAGGTTGTTCCATTGACGCCCACATAGGGGATGCCGGTGATCATGTAGTTGCCTGAACTGTCCGTGAAAGACTTCAGCCCCAGTTGTGCGGCTGTGGGGACCGTAAGACTATGTACCGCCGCCTCGGGGTCCATGGTGCCGTCGTTCATGTGGTATTGGTCGCCGGAGTGGGCGAGGTCGAAAAACTGGCCACTAACGGTTTCATCGAAGCGCCAGTATGCGGCCAGGCCTTTTTCACCTCCGGTCAGCAACCGGGTATAATCCTGGATCGCCTGGGAATCGCTTAGCGCAATATTCCACACCCGGATTTCGTCGATAAATCCCTGGTAGCTGTTGCCGTCGCTGTTGCGTCCGATATAGATCCGGTTCAGTCCGGTAACCGGCTGAAAGGAAATCGATTGGCGGGCGGTGACTTGGTCATTCACGATCAGTTTGAGGGAATCCCGGAGATGGATGGCCGTGACATGGATAAACGATCCGGTACCGGCAGTATAATCACTTTGGATTTGTTGATCTCCATACTGGAAGTAGAGTTTGCCATCCGCGTCAAAACCCAGGCGGTACTGTCCGGGTTGGGCAAACAGGTCCTGGGAATGGGGCGTCTGGTCGTCGGGCTTGATCCAGGCTTCCAGGGTAAAGGCGCTGTCGCTGAGCACTGTCGGCAGATCAGACACCAGCAAATAGCTTTTGGGGCTTCCGTCCAGATAAATGCTCCGTCCCAGTTGGACCTGGTCGCTGGTTTCCAGCCGCAAAGTCGCGCCCTGCACCGCCTGGCCGCTTTCATAGGTAACCCGCCCGTATACAGTCCCCGTGGGGGTTCTGAAGCCGATGGAAGCCAGTGGGAGAGTTTTGCTTTCCACGCCACCGCAATCCACGGCTCCCAGGACGTAATAAGTATAATAGATGCCTGGCGTTCCCTTGCTGTCGTCGTAAAGAATGTTCGTCGATGCGGTAGAAGTGGCTGGGAGGGTAGCAATCTGCACCGCATCTTCCCAGTGTCCGGTAGCCGACCGCAATATCACATAATTGCTGAAGCCGCCTACGGAATGCCATTGCAGGCTGACGTGATCATTGTAATATCCCTTAGAAGCGATCAGATCGCTGATGGTTCCCATATCAAGCGCGATGGCATCTCCGGGAAGCGTGAGAGGTTCAGGGGTCGCGTAGTTCGGGTTGCCTGGTTTGACAAACACGGCATAATCATAATGGGTGCAGAAGCTTACATTTTTATCGATATAACTTTCTTTTTCCATGTCTTCCCGCGACAGGGTGATGTCGGAATACCCCTGGCCGGATTCCGTTTTTTCATAACGGCGGATGATAAATTGGGTGCCTTTCGGCCATACACCTTCGGTGATGTGCCAACTGAGGCGGATCTGTGGGGCAGGTGTCAGTTCCAGGCGAACCGAGTCCGCAATGCTGGGCGTGGGCAGCCGCATGTGAATCTCCCTTTGAGTGGTGCGGACCACGTTCCATTCCCAGTCCGAGGCGGTCTTGTCTCTGCGCATTCGGTAATAGATGATTCCCTGGACGTTGTCTTCACTCAGGTCATCGTTGAGTGTATAATCCGACTGGCTGCTGCTATAGTCCATCTGGAATGTCTTGGTGACATCCCGATCCTCGAATGTAGGGTCTGTGGACCGCTCAATCTGGAAGCGATCTCCTTTGATGAGCTGATCCATGTTGTAATCGGCAGTGGGAGGCATATGCCAGCTCAGGCTGACCGTTCCTGAAGAGGAATCGTAGGCCGATTCAAGCGACTTGGGCCAGGGATAGATGGCGTGGACGTCGGCAAAGGAGGATGCGGTATAGACGTTATGCCCATCTTTACCCCGGAGCATGGATCGGACCTCTACGGTGGTATCGTGGTCAAGACGGGGTACCAGAACAGCACCTCCCGGGTGGCTCGCACTGGCATCTTCTGAGACGGCGCCTCCCGGATAGATCGCGTGGCTAAACCTGTATGCGTCGAGTCCTTCGACCGGGTCATACTCGGTACCGATCGCCTTGTCGTAACTGAGCTCCACGGCAAGTGAATCCGCCTTTGCAGACAGGGCGGTGGAGAACTTGACCGACGGGATGGGACTGGCAAAGCGCTTGGCGGTCACGTTGTTCTCCTTCTCATAGGCCAGTACCTCCGTATAAGCAAGGGGAATACCGCTACCTCCGACCCCAGCGGTCCTCTCTCCGGTAATCCTGAACGATAATTCGTAGCCCATTAGGGCGTCGGGAATATACCACCGGACAGATACCCGGGTAAAGCGCAGCTCGCTCTGGCTGGCGTTGGATATCACGACGGTCTGAAGATCCTGGTACGTATAGTTGCTCCAGCCGGCCTGGGCATTGTCATAAGATTTGGCTCGGAAACCGGATCCCAGATGCTGGTCCTTCCGCATCAGGGCGGCGAGCTGGGGGCCGGTGGGCTTTACCGAAAAAAGATCGTTCCACGGACCATTGTCGGCAGCGACTTGTACCACCCCATCAATTGAGTAATCGAATATTCCCTGCGCGACATAGGCTACCGGAAGATGGAGCTGTACGTATACCCCGTACTCGTCCATGCCGGTCGCCGCAATATAGGGGTGGTCTGTCCAAACCTCAGCCTGGGCCGTTGCTCTGGTGCTGCATACTGCGATTAACAGAATAATGCCCCAGTATATCGGGGAAGAAAACAGATGGGTTCCAGCAGAAAAAATGGATAATGTGCCACCACGGGAAGAGTAGCCTTTTTGCATAATTTCAGGTTTAGATAGGATAAAGGAGTACCTGTTTTGGATCGCAGGATCCGGTTAAAGAAAATGACGCTGCCCCTGTGAAGGGGAAAGCCGACGGGCCATCCTCTGGATAGGGGACGACCGGACGGCTAATTTACCCGTTATCCCCCTGGGCAAAACAGCCTTGTATGCAGACGACAAAGGGACGTGGATCAATGGGTATCGCGCGGGGATAAACTGTCCGGAAAAGGAGGGTTCAACGGCAGTCAAACTGGCGAAAGAAGACCTCCTTGTAATGGCGGCCGATGGGAATTTCCCGGCCTTCCAGAAAAATGCTGTGGTCGCTGAAACTTTCGAGATGGTGCATGTTCACTGCGAAGGAACGGTGGACCCGGACCAAGCCCGGATAGTGTAGCTTTTCCAGTACCCGGCTCAGGGCATGGCGCAGCACGTATTTTCTGTCGGGAGTGTGGATGTAGATATAATTTCCTTCCGCTTCCATGAACCGGATGTCGGGCAGGTGGATCTTGTGAAATTTAAGCTGTTGCTTGATAAAAATGTTATCATTGAAGGACAAAATGGTGTCCTTTTGCCCCGAAGAGGTCCCCACATCCTGTGCCCCGGGCAGGGGAACGCCTTCGGGGTAGGGCATGGTTTTCCGGCAAGCGAAATTTTGCAGCGCCAGTTCGATGGCGATCAGCAGACTCCGGGACTGGTAGGGTTTCACCAGATAAGCAGAAGGAGCGGTTTTGTTTGCACGCTCCACGGTTTGCTGATCGGTGAACGCGGTCACGAAGATAAAGGGGAGGGCCCGGAACGTCGTCAATTGCCGGGCTGTGGTAATGCCGTCCCATTCTCCCTGGATCTGGATGTCCAACAACACCAGATCCACGATTTGCTGTTGGAGGATGCCCAGGGCTTCCGGACCGTTATCGGTAATCCCGGCCACGTGGTATCCTTCCCGTTTCAGGGTATCTTCAAGGCTCATCGCCACGATCCCTTCGTCTTCCACAATCAATACGCTGACTTTGTCTTCCATACTTCGCTGTTTTGATCCCCGGAATGCTTTTCGGTTTTCTTTTCACGCGTGGCGGGCACCTCCAGGATTAATTTGGTACCGCCGTCGTACACCATCTCGCAATGCCCGTTTAGCTGCCTGACCAGCACCTTGATCAGCCGTATGCCGAAGGAACCCTCAGGATTTTCCCATTGCTTTCGGGGCATTCCCGGCCCGTTGTCCGAAATTTCCAGGTGGAGCGAGCGGCTCCCGCGCAGGGTCAACGCCAAACGGGGACGTGCCACATCCGCATACGCATATTTGAAGGCGTTGGTGATCCATTCATTAATGATCAACCCCAGAGGCAGTGCGATATCGACGTCCAGTTCTCCTACCTCGATATCAAGCTTAAGATCACATTGGGAGGCGGTCATGCCGAAGCTCTGAAGAATGCTTTCTGTCAAAGTGCTCACATATTCAGCCATATGAATGGTTCCGGGGCGATCTCCGCGGTAAAGACTCTGGTGGATGAGCGACATGGCTTCGATGCGTTGCTGGCCGGTGCGCACCGCCTCCCGGGCCTCCTGGTCGGTCAGGTGGCTGGATTGCAGGCTCAACAGGCTGGATACGATCTGCAGGTTATTCTTCACCCGGTGATGCAGTTCTTTCATCAGCAGTGTCAATTGCCGGGATTGGGCCTGAATAATCCCGTTACGGGCGACCAGCAGCCGGTTGCGGTGCCGGATGCTCCGGTATTGAAAAAGCAAAAAGACCAGAAAGAGCACCAAAAGCAGCAGTCCCGTCCGCATCAACACATTGCTTTTCGTTTTTTCCCGGTTCAGCGCGGCCAGAGATTCGATTTGCTGATCTTTGCGCCCCGTCTGGTACTGGATATGCAGGAGACTGATTTGCCTGACATTTTTTTCCACCTGGAGGGAGTCCCGGATTTGCTGAGCGCGGCTGAAATACGCCAATGCCCGTTTATCATCACCCAGAGCGTGATAACATGCATACAAAGAGCCGTATAATTCCATTTCCCTGTATGCGTTATGGATCTGGGCGGCGATGCGGATCGCCTCGTGAAGATAGGCGAGCCCTTTTTCCCGGGCTCCCTGATAGAAATACATCTCTCCCAGCCAATTGAGCGAATAGGTCAGGGAGATTTTTTTTTGATGTCTCCGTGCGAGTTCCATGCCTTTTATGCCGTAACGAATGCCTTGCGCATAATCCCCCGTAATCTTGTAGTACTGGCTGAGGTTGTCGTATAAGGCAATCTCGACCCCGGGGTATTTTCCACTGCTTTGCACGAGACGAAGATCTTCCAAATACAGGGACAGCGATCGGGCCGCCAACGCAGAATCGTTTTGGCGTTGCATGCTATAACTGTGGGTGAACATCGCCTGGTTGAGGAGCGCCACTACCAGTTTCCCGGTATCCCGGATTTCACGGGCCAGGCTGACTGCGTGAGAGGCCGCCTGAAGGGCAGAAGGATAATCTTCGTTCTCCTTATACAAGTTGCCAATGATCGAAAAGAGTTCTGATTGCGTGTCTTTTTTACCGAGTTGGCGGGCGTATCCCATGGCCTCAAGTGCCAGAGGCATGGCGGCTGCGTAGTTGCTTTTTCTCCACTGGTAGGAGGCCAGCGCGAGCTTGCCTTCCAACAATACGGCGGTGTCTTCGTGTAGCTGTCCCAGTACGATGAGCCGGCGAGCGATCAGGGGAAGGGAGTCGTGGCCAGAGTCGTGGTAACGGTCCGCTCGAACCAGCAGCTGGCGTACTTCCTGCTGGTAGGAGCCCGATGAGCCGGCGTGAGTGTCCACCGGAGATTGACGGCATGAGGAAAACCCTCCGAGCAAAACGATTGCCCAGATCCACCAGTACCGGCAGAACCGGAAACTGTTCAGGGAGACCAGGCAAGCAAAGGGCGGAGAGGAGGACATGGATACATCAGGCAAATAGGTTTGGGAAAACTCAAACATACAAAAAACGATCCATCTCTCATAAAAACCGGGAGCTGTCATTGACACGGGGCAAGAAACCGGCCTGCCTTGTGGCGAGCAAAAGAAACCATGAATCCTATAAGCTTGCGGCTGCAAAAGTACCACGCCGCTCCCTGTGGGTCAGCAGGCTGGAAAGGCCGGTATGGCGCGGAAGCAGATCACACGCCTTCCCCTTGTGCCGCAAAATGCTGCATCTCCACCAGCCGCCGGTAGTAGCCGTCTTCGACGATAAGCTTTTCGTGGCGGCCGCGCTCCACGATAGAGCCTTCCCTCAGGACAATGATCTCGTCGGCATGGCGGATCGTGGAGAGCCGGTGAGCGATCACGATGCTGGTCCGGTTCTGCATGAGATGGCTGATGGCGTCCTGCACCATGCGTTCGCTCTCGGTATCCAGCGAAGAGGTGGCTTCGTCCAGAATCAAAATAGGCGGATTTTTCAGGATGGCCCGGGCAATGGTCAGGCGTTGCCGCTCCCCGCCGCTGAGCTTGCCACCCCGCTCGCCGACCGTGGTTTGATAGCCTTGCTCACTGCGCATGATAAAGTCATGCGCGTTGGCGATGCGCGCTGCGGCCTTGACCTCTTCTTCGGTGACCCCGGGGCTGCCTAATGCGATGTTGTTAAAGATCGTATCGTTGAACAGGATCGGCTCCTGGGTGACGATCCCCATCAAGTGTCTGAGATCTTTTAACCGGTATTCCTCGATGGGGATCTCGTCGATATACAGGGTGCCTCCCGTCACATCATGAAAACGAGGGATGAGATCTACCAGGGTGGATTTTCCTGCTCCTGAGGCACCGACCAGGGCGATCATTTGTCCTTTGCCTATCGTCAGGTTGATGTCCCGCAGCACCATGCGGTCGCGATAGGCAAACTGCACCTGGTCAAAGCGGATCGATTGGCGGAACTCTTGGATGGGTTTGGCATCGGGCCGTTCCACTACGGTCTCGGTAGCTTCCAGGATGGTCCGGATGCGTTCGGCACCCGCTTTGCCTTTTTGGATGTTGTAAGCCGCGGTAGAAAATGTTTTGAGCGGATTGATGATCTGGGTGAAAATGGCAATGAAAGTGATGAAAATATCGCCACTGACCCGGGGAGGATTTCCCAAAGCCAGCCGGCCTCCGAAGTACAAGACGATGCACAGCACCACGATGCCGAGAAATTCGCTCATCGGAGAGGCCAGATCCCGCCTGCGACTGATCCGGTTCTTGATCCGGAACAAGCTGTCATTTTCGGTCCCGAATTTGACTTCCTGTTCTTGTTCAGCGTTAAAGGCTTTTACAATGCGCATGCCTCCCACGGTTTCTTCTATGATCGAGAGGATCTCCCCCAATTTATTTTGCCCCGCTGTGGAATGCCGTTTCAGGGACTTGCTGACCCGGCCGATCACAAAGCCCGTAATAGGCAGAAAGAACAGCAGAAACAAGGTGAGTTGCGGGCTCAGCTTGATGAGCGCCAACAGGTAGACCAGAATGATCACGGGGTTGCGCAGGGCGGCATCCAGCACACTGACGATGGAGACTTCCACTTCCTGCAGATCATTGGTCATCCGGCTTAGCAGATCTCCTTTTCGCTCTCCGGTAAAAAAGCCGATGGGCAACTTCAATACCTTGGTAAAAAGATCCTGGCGCATGTCATTGATCACGGCGTTTCGGATGGGGGCGCTGACATAGGAGGCAAGATACTGGAAAAGGTCTTTGAGAAAGATCATCAAAATGACCACCAGGCAGATAAAGCCCAATGCCTGCACCTTGCCCTCGTGCAGAATGATATAGGAATTGTAATAATTAAATGTGGCGATGAGGTTGTCGGTGGACAAACTCATGGGAGGCTTTTGATAGACTAGCTGCGTTTTTCCGAAGATCAAAGATAAAAAAGGGATCAGCATGGTCAGCGAGACCAGCGAAAAGATCACCGAAAGCAGATTAAATAAAAAGTACAGTGTAATGCCCTGGATATGTCGCTTCAAATAACGCAGAACCGGATACAAACTCTTCATGAGACACGAATTACGCCATCACCTGGCATGGCAATCGGTATAAATATGTAAATTTACAACATAAACGATCAATGAGGGCTATGTTATGCAGGAAAGCAAAAGGCAAAAGCAAATCGCAGAGCTGATTCGGCGCGAATTAAGCGATATTTTTCAACGCATGGGATTGAGTGTGGTGCAGGGCGGAATAATCTCGATTGCTTCGGTACGGGTGACCCCCGATTTGCTGGAAGCCAGGGTATACCTGAGCATTTTTAAAATTCCTGACCCTGAGCAGATGATGGCTAAGATCCGGGAGCGGGCCTGGGAAATCAAAAAAGAGCTGGCCGCGCGCATGCGGAGCCAACTTCGCCGGATGCCCGAACTCACTTATTACCAAGACAATACCCTGGACTATGTCTTCAAAATGGAAGACCTCTTTAAAAAGATCCATGAGGCAGAGGATAAATCTCCTGGAAAGCCCTGAACCGCAGGAGTTTAGGTGGCCGGGTGCCGCTTCATTTTCAAAATCTGGTTTTGATCTGGCAATTCGCATCAAGGTATCTGAGGGCTAAAAAGTCCACCCAGGCGATCAATATCATCTCCTGGGTGAGCATGGGTGCCATTGCCATAGGCGCAGCCTCGCTGATTGTGGTCCTGAGCGTCTTTAATGGCTTTGAAGACCTGGTCAAGTCTTTATATTCTTCCTTTTATCCTGAAATAAAGGTGTCCCCGGCTACAGGCAAGACGATGCTGGTGCCCGCCGCCAAGCTCGAGGCGCTCGGTAAGCTTCCCGCCCTGGCCCATGTGTCCCGCACCCTGCAGGAAAAAGCCCTGCTGAAGTATAACGACGAAAAGACGATTGCCCTGCTGAAAGGAGTAGACAGCAATTACACCCGGGTTACCGGCATTGCTGCAAAAACGGTGCGGGGCACCTTCACCACCGGGAATGCGCAGATCCCGCAGGCGGCCGTGGGGATCGGCATTGAAGGAGCGCTGGGTATTGATATCAAAAGGAACTTCATTCCGCTGGTAGTCTACCTGCCCAGGGCCGATGCTACCAATCCCGCGTTCCCCGAACAGGCTTTTTACGTGGGACAGCTGAGCCCCTCTTCCACTTTTGCCATCCAGCAGGAATTTGATAATAGCTATGTCATCACCAGCCTGGCTTATCTGCAACGGTTGATGAGCATGCCGGCCGATGAGATCTCCGCTTTGGAAATCGCCCTGAAGCCGGGCACCGATGAGCAGGCTGCCCTGGCGGCGATCTCCCGAATCTTTACCCCCGACCACTATCTCGTCCAAAGCCGGTATGCCCAGAACCGGTCCCTGTACAAGGTTATGCAGACCGAAAAATGGTTCGTTTATGCGATCCTGTTATTCATTTTTGCTATTGCCGCCTTCAACATGATCGGTTCTTTGTCCATGCTGGTGCTGGAAAAAAGAAAAGACATTACCATTCTCAAAGCGATTGGTGCCCGGGCTACTCTGGTCCGGCGCATCTTTCTGGCAGAAGGGCTGTTGATCGCTGCGGCAGGAGCGGGTCTGGGCACGCTGGTAGCCGTACTGATCTGCCTCGGCCAGCAGCACTACGGATGGATCAAACTGGGGGGAGGAACCTTTGTCGTGGATCATTACCCCGTCAGCATGCACTTTCCCGACTTCTTACTGGTGTGGATCACGATCCTGCTGATCACCCTGGGCGCCTCCTGGTATCCTGCGCTTCGCGCGGCCCGGCAGCCGGTGGACCTCAAAGCAGAGTGAAAAGCGAAGGAGAGGTCAACGCCTGCGGCGACCGCCGAGGCCTAAGGTACCCAACAAGGAACGCACAATCATCGTTCCTGCCGTCCGGGTCATTTGCCGGGCCAGCGAGCTATGCATGATTTCACTGAACAAACCCGGCGCGTCTTTTTTGGGCGCGGACTCCTGCGCGTTTTTATCCGCCTGCTGTAATTTTCCCTGCAGCATTTCATACGCACTTTGGGAGTCAATTTCCCGGTTGTATTTCGCAATCAGCGTGGAACTCTGGACCAGGGTATTGATCTGTGTATCGGTCAGCACATTCATGCTGGAGCGCGGGGCGCATAACAAAGTATGTACCAGGGGGGTGGGAATGCCTTTTTCATTGAGCAGGGTGACCAATGCCTCCCCGATGCCGAGCTGGGTGATGATCTCGTCGGTCTGATAAAAGGAACTTAACGGGTAATTTTCGGCCGTTTGCTTGATGGTCTTCCGGTCCTTGGCGGTGAAGGCCCGCAGGGCATGCTGCACTTTAAGCCCCAGCTGGCTCAATACTGCGGCGGGGACGTCGGTGGGATTCTGGGTGCAAAAGAAGATGCCCACCCCTTTGGAGCGAATCAGCTTGACGATGGTTTCGATTTTCTGCAGCAAAGCGTCCGACGCCTCCTGAAAGATCAGATGCGCCTCATCAATGCACATCACCAGTTTGGGTTGGTCCGGATCGCCTACTTCCGGAAGTGTGGCATAAAGTTCGGCCAGCAGACTCAACATGAAGGTGGAAAAAAGCTTGGGACGATCCTGGATATCGGTGAGGCGGATGACTGATATTTTACCCCGGCCCTCCGCGTCGGTTTGCATCAGGTCATTGACTTCAAAAGATTTTTCCCCGAAAAACAGATCGGCGCCCTGTTGTTCGAGCTCCACCACCTTACGCATGACGGTGCCCAGGGAGGCGGTAGACAAATGACCATAGGCCTTTTCAAGTTCGGCCTTGCCTTCCCCGCCGGCAAATTTGAGCACTTCCTTGAGATCTTTGAGATCCAGCAGCGGCAGGTGATGGTCGTCGCAAAATTTAAACAGGATAGCCAGAATGCCTTCCTGGGTATCGTTGAGCCCAAGCATCTTGGCCAATAGTACAGGTCCGAATTCAGTGACGGTGGCCCGCAGGCGCACTCCGGGCTGCTTGCTGAGACTAAGCAGCTCCACCGGATAGGCGGCGGGAGTGTATTCAATACCGATCAGCTCGCTCCGTTGCAGAATCTTCTCTCCGGCTTCCCCCGGTGCGGCGATTCCACTGAGATCACCTTTGATGTCCATCAGCAGCACCGGCACGCCCGCGTCGCTCAGTCCTTCGGAAAGTACCTGCAGGGTCTTCGTTTTACCGGTACCGGTGGCCCCGCAAATTAATCCGTGCCGGTTCATGGTTTTGAGCGGAAGGTTGACCTGGCAGCCTTTTACTGCTTTTTTATCCAGCATCGCGCCGCCCAGGGTAAAGTGTTTTCCTTTGAAGGTGTATCCCGCTGTGATTAAGGCGGAAAAAGAGGTAAGCTCATCAGCCATAAAAGAAAAGTTTTCGTGAAGATAAAAATAATACCGCTTCTCCGGAATAAAAGTGGCCAGGGTGGGTGGCGCCGAATGGCGGGTGATTCGCAGACTCCGGTAAAGGCATTGAAGACATAATTTCCCCTTTACCGCAGGGTTTGTTAGCTTTGCTAGTCCAAAAAGGAATTCTTATGGAAGAGGATGTAGCAATCATCAAAGAAGAAGCCCGGGAAGGAATGAATAAGGGGATCGATCACTTTGAGTCAGAATTGACCAAGATCAGAGCCGGTAAGGCTTCTCCCGACATGTTGAACGGTATCATGGTGGAGTACTATGGTGCGCCTACCCCTATTCAGCAGGTGGCGAACATTAATGTGGTCGATGCCCGGACCCTTTCGCTGCAGCCTTGGGAAAAGTCCAGCCTGCAGGCGATTGAAAAAGCGATCATGGCAGCCAACATTGGGATCACGCCGCAAAACGACGGCCAGCTGATCCGGCTTTTTATGCCTCCGCTGACCGAAGAAAGGCGCCGGGACCTGGTGAAAAAGCTGAACGCCGAAGGCGAGCAGGCCAAGATCTCTATCCGCAATGTCCGAAGGGATGCCATAGAGCAAGTGAAGAAACTGCAAAAGGAGGGCCTCAGCAAGGATGCCGCCAAGGAAGCTGAGGATGAAATCCAGCAGATTACCGATTCCTACATCTCCCGGATCGACAAGTATTGTGCGGCCAAAGAAAAAGAAATTATGGTCGTTTAAGTGCGCGGTATGATCAAACCTACCCTACCTAAAGGCACCCGGGATTTTTCCCCCGAGGTGGTTCGCAAGCGGCAGTACATTTTTAAAGTAATCCGGGATGTTTTCGAAGCCCATGGTTTTCAGCCCCTGGAGACTCCAGCCATGGAAAATCTCTCCACCCTTACCGGAAAATACGGGGAAGAGGGAGACAAGTTGATGTTCCGGATTCTCGATAACGGAGATATCCTGGAGAAAGCCCGCGGAGCAAAAGACAGTGCCGAACTCGCTCAGCTGATCTGTGAAAAGGCCCTGCGCTATGATCTGACCATTCCGTTTGCCCGCTATGTGGTGATGCATCAGCATGAGCTGGCGTTTCCCTTTAAACGGTATCAGATTCAACCGGTGTGGCGGGCGGACCGCCCCCAAAAAGGACGGTACCGGGAGTTTTACCAGTGCGATGCCGACGTGGTCGGTAGCGAATCCCTGGTCAATGAAGCGGAATTTCTCTCGATTTACGATTCGGTGTTTTCAAAGCTGGGGCTCGAGGGATATAGCCTGCGCATTAATCACCGGAAGATCCTCGCTGGCCTGGCGGAGGTGCTTGGCCGGCCCGAATCACTGACCGATATGACGGTGGCCATGGACAAGCTGGACAAGGTAGGCCTGGAGGGTGTAAAGGCGGAGTTGTCCGAACGGGGATTCCCGGCCTCGGCCATCGCTATCATTGAAGAATTTCTGGCGATCAACGCAGAGGGCTCCGATGCAAAGCTCAACAAGCTGGAAGCCCTGTTGGACAAATCACCTACCGCCAGGCAGGGCATCGGTGAGCTGACTGAGGTGCTTAATATTGGCTATGCGCCTTTTCGGTCTGTGCCGGTAATTGATCCCTCGTTGGCGCGCGGCCTCAATTACTATACCGGAATCATTATCGAAGCCAAGGCGCCGGATACTGTGCGCATCGGCAGCATCGGAGGCGGAGGACGTTATGACGATCTTACCGGTCTTTTCGGTAGCCAAGCACTGACGGGTGTAGGCATTTCTTTTGGGGTGGACCGCCTCTATGATGTGCTCTCCGAGCTAAATCTTTTTCCGGCGACCATCCAGCAGCCCGGCGGCGTGTTATTCCTGCAAACCGATGCCGACAGTCGAGGGTTTATCTTTCCGTTGCTTCATCAACTCCGGCAGCAAGGGATTGCGGCGGAGATCTATCCGGATCAGGTAAAGCTGGATAAGCAAATGAAATACGCCAACAAGAGGAACATCCCTTTTGTAGTGATTGCCGGGCAAAGCGAGCGCAGTGAAGCTTGCGTGAGCGTAAAAAATATGGTCACGGGCAGCCAGGAGAAAATCGCCGTGTCCGCGCTGGCAGATTATTTTAAATCGGCCTTATAATCTTTTTCCATCCGCTAATCGGATGCCTGAGCCCCTTGTCCCTGCCGGTATGCATGAAGCGCACCCTGCATGAACCGGAGAAAGTTTGCGGGGCTGTAGCCGTCTTGCGCAGAATAACCCCGGTCCGTCAGCATCTTGCCGGAAGCATCTAAGAACACATAGTAGGGTTGAGAGTTGCGGTTGAAACGGGTAGCCTCAAAATCGGTATTCTTAAGTCCCAGATTCCGGATCCGGGTATCCAGTATCTTAGAATAGTATTGGGCGCTGTCGGGTAAAGGCGTTTTTTCATCCACGTACAATTGAAGCAGGATGAAATCCCGATTAATAGCCGCCTTTACCCCGGGATCGGTCCATACTTCAGATTCCATTTTCCGGCAATTGACACAACTCCAACCGGTGAAATCGATCATGACAGGCCGGTTAAGCCGGGCGGCTGCCGCGAGCGCCTCCTGGTAATCATAGAAAGCCGTGTATCCCCGGGGGGTGGAACTGGCGAACAGATCCACATATTTTTGCGGCCGGATATCCCCGTAGGGCGATGCGGTGGTCGTTTCTCCCTGTACACCGGTATACTCAAAGCTGGAATAGGTAGGCAGAAAGCCGCCGACCAGTCCTTTTAATTCCGCCCCGAACAAACCAGGCACGAGGTAGACCATAAAGGAAAACGAAGCGATCGCAAACAAAAGCCTCGGGATGGACAGGTGAGCCACAGGACTGTCATAGCGGAACCGGACTTTGCCCAGCAGGTAAAAGCCGATCAGGGCGAACAGCACGATCCAGATGGCCAAAAAGACCTCCCGGCTGAGAATACCCCAGTGATAGGCCATGTCCACATTGGACAGGAACTTCAGGGCCAGGGCAAGTTCCAGCAATCCCAACACCACTTTCACCGCGTTTAGCCACCCTCCCGCTTTGGCGATCTTGTTCAGCCATCCCGGAAATATGGCAAACAGGGCAAAGGGGATGGCCAAGGCCAGGGAAAAGCCGAACATACCCACCAGGGGACCTGACCGCCCTCCCTGGGCGGCCAGCACCAACAGATTGCCAATAATCGGTCCGGTGCAGGAAAAGGAGACGATCGTCAAAGTCAGCGCCATGAAAAAGATGCCCAGCGCACTGCTCAAGCCGGCATGGGTATCTGTTTGGGTAGACCATCTGCCGGGCAGCGTGATTTCAAAAGCCCCCAGGAACGACAGCCCGAACAAAAGGAAAATGATGAAAAATGCCAGATTAGCCCACAGGTTGCTCGCCAGTTGGTTCAACGCGCTGGCTCCGAAAAACAGGGTGATCAAAAATCCCAGGAAGGTATAGATTACCACGATGGACAGGGAATAGAGGACGGCATTTTGGATGCCCCTGGCCCGGGTAGGACTTTGTTTGGTAAAGAAACTGACGGTGATGGGGATCATGGAAAATACGCATGGCGTAATCAACGCCAGAAAGCCCCCGCCGAAGCAGGCCCAAAAGATCCAACCCAGTGATTTTCCGGAAGCATTGTCCGTGGAAAGCGCTCCATGCACCTCGGACCCGGATGCCCGCACCGCGGCAGAAGAGTCGGCGCCCTCGGGAGCGGCCTGCGCGGAACTACCCGACAGGGAAAACCTGAAGGGAACATCTTTAGGCGGAAGGCAGTTTACGTCATTGCACACCATAAACTCCAGGCTACCGGTCAGGGTCGTATTTCCACGCACCTCCACGCGTTGAATAAAATCCACGGAATCCCTATAGTAACGCAATTCCGAATTGAATACTTTATCAAATTCCTTGATCTGCTTGCCCTTTTCCGTGACAGGGCCCAGCAGCTTGACGGCCGGGTTGTCTTCAAAAGTGAAACTGGTCGGTATAGGCCCGTCCCCGGCCTGCTGCGCATAGACGTGCCACCCTGGATCAATGGAAGCTTTGATGTGCAGCGCAAAGGTATCTCCTGCCAGTTGTTGCGTGGTAAAGGACCACTTGACGGGATTCAGGATTTGTGCCCTGCAAAAAACAGGACACAGCAGAATCCACACACATATAAAGGCAAGGGTATTTTTCATGTTTTGGGTTATGGCAAAGAAACAATCCTGACCGGACAGGGGTTCGGGGTCCGCTGATCGTGCAGGGGACACCTCACAACTTAATGTCAAAATCGACCTGTTTCGGCGGCAGGCACTGGTGATTATCGCATACCATGTATTCGAGGCTACCTGTCACCGCTTGTGCGCCCGGCTTGGCTTTCACATATTGCACAAAATCCACCTGGTCCTCGTAGAATTTCAATACAGAGTTAAAACTCTTGTCGTAAGCCTTTTGCAGTTTGCCCACGGCCCGTACCTTGCCGACGAGTTCTGCCTGGGGGGTGTGGTCAAAAGAAAAGCTCGTAGGGATGGGTCCTTCTCCCGCATCTTGCGCATAAATATGCCAACCGGCGTCTATATGTGCAGTCAGATGCAGGATATACTGGCCGTTGCCGATCTTCTTGGCAGAATAGTTCCAGTGGACAGGATTCAGAATCTGGGCGTACAACATGGCCGGCAAGGCCAATAAAATGAAGGCAGTAACACATAATCTTTTCATGATCGGATATGTTTTGGTGTATCTACATGTGGGCGGCCCCGCAAAAAAGGAAGTCGGGCGGTGTGGCTCAGACCGCGACGGCCGCATGCCGAATGAGTCCGGCAAGAATCAGTTTGCCGTCGGTATTGCCTAATGCGGCAGAAGCCGCTCTTTCCGGATGGGGCATCATACCAAATACGTTTTTGTCCCGGTTGCAGATTCCGGCAATGTCGCGGACCGACCCGTTGGGATTGGATGTGCCCCCTATGACTCCTTCGGCATTGCAATACCGGAAAAGGATTTGCTGATGCGCTTCCAATTGATCGAGGGTGGCTTCGTCCGCATAGTATCTTCCTTCTCCGTGCGCCACGGGAATCTTTAATACTTTTCCGATGAGCGGGCGGGTCAGTTCCGTGGTCTCGTTATCGCTGATCAGAAAGGTGTTTTGACATACAAATTGTCGCTGGCGGTTGCCTAACAGCACCCCGGGCAGTAATCCGGATTCGCAAAGGATCTGAAATCCGTTACACACCCCAAGCACTCTTCCCCCGCGCCCGGCAAATTGAATCACCGCCCCCATCATGGGACTGAAGCGCGCGATGGCTCCACATCGCAGATAATCTCCAAAAGAGAATCCACCGGGAAGCACAATGCAGTCCTCGGAGGTGAAATGGTCCAGATCCTGGTCTTTATGCCATAACGGGATGACTTCCTGGTTGAGGTCGTTCTGCAGGGCATCTATCATGTCCTGGTCGCAGTTCGATCCCGGGAAAATTACCACACCAAATTTCATAGCGGTCTGTTTGACAGTTTGACAGGCAAAATTACGGTTCTCCTTGCTAAATACCCCCCTAGGGGGGTATTTTAACAAATATTTTCAGTACACCCACTGAAATAGCACAATGTAAATCAATGCGCTCAGATGTACGACGAGTCCCACCCAACCTTTGCGGAGGTGCCAGAGTCCCAGGGAGATGAACACCGCCATCGGGCCGAAAGCCGTCAGCCATCCCGGAAAGGAAAACCGGGTGGTGCACAAAGGAAGCGCCAGGCCCAGGCAGGTCAGTACCAGAAGAACCTGCCAGTTTTTTCGCGTGTGGATCATCATTTTCATATACCCCTGTTGCAGGCGGATGCTTCCAAATAAAAACCACCAGATCAACAGGATCAGCCCCGCCAGCGTCCAATAGGCTCCTTGAAGGTGCGGATAGCTGAAGCCGGGTATGGGCCATGTGTGGAACAGGGAAAGCCGCCCGGCGAGGAAAAGGCCCGTAGCCAGAAAATAGTACGGACAAAGCAGCCCCGCCAAGGCCAGGATCCATTCGGCCAGCCGGAACGGCCGGGAAATAAGCAACGTAAGCCAGATGGCAAGCAGGATCCCTAAAAAGGGCAGGTAAAACAGGGAGATTATCCCCGCCAGAAAGCCCAGGCCAAAGGCCTTAGAACGCCCATTTTGTGTCGCATAGAGCTGAAAAAGCTGCCCCAGCAGTATCATCAGCAGCGGCGCCGCGATCAGGGGGGCGGAAAACAGGTTCCATTCCTGAAAAAAAGAAGAAAATACCAGGAAACAATAGGTGGGGAAGTAGCTGCTGCCGGGAAGCAACCGGAAACGGTTGACAATGCTGTTGAGCAGCAGTGCGGCCGCGAACAGAAGCAAAAAAGCAGTGATGGCAAATCCCTCGATACCCATTCCCGCCGCCTGGAGATTGTGTACCAACAACGGGAACAACCAGCCATCGGACGCAGGATCCAGGACGGGGGGTACAGGATGAACCAAAAAGTAATATTTGACGGCAATCCCATACAACAGCAAAAAAAGGGCGTTATAAGGATTTCCAGAGCTTAACCAGCGGAACACAGATATGGCTTATGGGTCAGAAATCAATCTTGGCAAAACAAATATAGTTGCGATAGATACACGGAATCACTACCTGGCGCGCGCCGATCTGCTTGCCGTAGCGGGGCATCCATTCATATCCCCGGTCCAGTCCCCGTAACGTGGGCATCTTGGAAAGTTTGCCGTCCGGGGTAATGCTCATCACGGTAACCAGGTATGCCCGCCGGAAGGGTTCATTATACAGAAACTTCAGTGAGCTGGCAATATTGACCATCTGGTAGGATAAAAACGCATCGTTGTCGTCGTCGTATTGCTGCTTGCGGATGAAATTGCTCCACTCGAGTTTGCCGCTGCCGTCATAGGAAAGGATGGCCACGTCGTTATAATGATACCGGGTCCCCTGGTTCTGATTCCAGGAATACGGGCTGTAGTACCAGGGGGAGAACGGTGAATAGTAATAAGGATAGTAATACGGCGAAAAGCCCCAGGGGCTGTACATGTAATTCCACCGGTTCCAGGGCTGGTTGTTGGAAGAGGAATAATAGCTTTCCGCTGTCAGGAGAAATCCCCCGTCTCCCCGCACGACCAACTGGCGAATAAAATAGTTGTTAAAAGCGCTGTTCAGCGAGGTATTTTGTTTGGCGCTTGCTTTCAGGTCATCGCTGAAAGGAATGAATTTGAGGCCATCAAAGCTCCCGTCGGACCATTGATATTCCCCGGCGTATAGCCCTTCAATGTTTCCCCGGCGCTGGGTCGTATAGAAGGATGCCAAGAAGACTTTTTGGTTGCGGTTATCCAGTTTGAGTTTAACCTCATCGAGATACTTTCCCTGCAGGTCCAGCGGATGGACCGTAAAGCTGTCGACGGACACGGGTTTCACGACCAGGGAAGCCCCCTGAAGATTTCCGTTGGAGCCGGCCCGGCTGACCTTTACCAGGATAAAATGTCCGTCGTTGCTCAGGGTGAAGTTGCTCAAAAAGGCCCTGCGGTCTTCCATCTTCAGGTTCAACCGGCTGTTGTTGATCAGATTCAGCTGGGGACCGAGCAGAAAAGTGTAAAATACATTGTTGAGGTTCCGGTCCTGATTGATTTTATATACCAGTACCCGGGTGCGGTCATCGGAATGTATGACCGAATAAATCTTGGATTTGACCGTGCCATTTCCTACTTCACTGGAATCGATCAACACGGGCTTACCCATCATGGCCGCATTGCCGTCCATCAGCACGCCGTAGCAGTATACGTAGGCCTTGTACTGAAACTGGTAGATCATTTGAAAGTGATCCGGATAAGCCACAAAGTCCACATTCAGCAATCTGTCGGGCAGGAAGGTCAACGGCGTATTTTTAACCAGTTTCATGTCCTGGTCAAATACGGAAATCGCATAACGCCCGCGGTTGTTTTTGTAGACCAGTATTTGCTGGCCCACTTCTCCGATGATTTCCACCTCCGTATTGCGGTAATCGTCCTCCCGCTGGGGTGGAGAATAAGTGACCCGCTGGGCCTGCGCAGCCAAGGCGCCAAATACCAGCAGGACTATGCATAGGGTGATCCGTTTCATGTTCATGTCGCTAATTTACGCTTTCCCGGAATAAGTGCAGAAAAAGCGGCGGCACGCATTTCGGGTGGCGCGTCCGGTTTTAATCTCCTATATAACATTCCGGGGCTGCTTTTATTTTACAGACAACCAATTTTAACTTGATCTTAAGAGCGTTGCCTCAATAGGTGATTTTCCCGAACAACAGGTTGCTTCCGGAGATACAGGGGACCACTACTTCATTGCGGCTGATCTGCACGCCGTGGCGTATGGCCCACAGATATTTGTTGTCCAACCCGCGCATGACCGGCATTTCCCGGAGCTCCCGGTCTGCTCCGTATCGATAATCGGCAAGCAGATATACGTAGTTGTTGAGAAAACGGAATATCCGGTGTGTTTTATTTGTCAGCAGATGCAACGCCTGCCCGGCATTGACCAGCAGATAAGAGGCAGCGCTCGCCATAAGATCGCCACCCTGTTCTTTGGGGATTTTTTGCAAGGTGCGTAGCGTGCCGTCTGCACCAATATCAAATAAGACGATCTGGTCGTAATGTCGTATGCCGTTGACGTCCCTGTATCGTTCTTCTGCGATCAGCAACTGGTTCTCATGTTGATCCAGCACCATTTCCGTGAGCCGGTAATCATTGAATGTCTGGCGGCCTCCTCTTCTTTTGCCCTGTAAGGCTGTTTTCAGCGAGTCGGTGAACAGGATACTGTCTTGTTGCTGCAGGTCCAGGGATGCTTTGGAGAAACGAAAGGTAAGCAGCCGGTCAATATTGCGGACCCTGTCATCATAGGCCAGGGCGTCGATGCATATTTTTTGGTGAAGCTCGTCGATCTTGAGCAGCAGGGAAGTCCGGGGCAGGTGCCCGCCCAGCGGCAGGCTGTCGACATGGAGCTGATCACTGTTTTGGGGCTTGAGATACACCTTCACCGATTGATAATACTCATTGGTCGGGTAGCCTTTTGTCCCCAGAATAAAATAGAGGCTTCCCTCGTTCGAAAGCCGGAATAAGTCAAGCCGGTCTTCCGGGTGGCGGTAGGGTACCGTAACCATGGCCCGCTGTTGCAGTTGCATGGTGCTGTCGTAAAGAAAGGTGCGGATGTGGAAAAGCAATGAGTCTTCATTGCGAAGAATTTCAAAGCACATAATCCGGCTTTTGTCGTCGGAATGGATCACCGCGTAAGCCTTGTCCCCGACGATCTGGTCGGGATGGAGGGTGCGGCTGATCAACTGCGGTGTATCCAGGGGCCGTGCATGCTGGTCCAGCGAAATCGCTTTGCAATAGATGTCCCTTTTTTCCATGTATTGATAGAACATCAATACGTGGTCCCCGAGGTTGATAAAATCCACTTCCCTCACTTCGCGGGGCAAAAAATCCAACGGTATTTCGTCGCGGATCTTCAGATGATTGTCGTAAAGGCTGATCTCATGGGTATCATAAGATTGCTTGTATACCATCAGGTTCTGCCGGCAAAGTCCGATGATCTGAAAACTTGTGGTCCGGATGTTGTCTCCGAGTGGAATGGAGTATTCGATCTGCTGGGCCATTCCTTGTCGGCAGGCCAGCAGAGAAACAAACAAAAACAATACCCGGATGTTGATAAACAAATTGCCTTTCACAAAAGAACCTGCTTTGTGCTATTAAATTACGATTCTTTTACCTTATTCGGAAATCCGTGGTTTGCGGATACATACTTGTGGATATGCGGACTGTTTTGCTTACCGGCGGTACGGGGTTGATCGGATCAGCACTAAGCACTTTTCTTTCTGAAGAGGGTTTCCGCATTATTGTGCTTACCAGGCGTTCTGCCCCCTTCCCCGGGCAAAAGCCCTATCAGTATGCCCATTGGGATCCGGTGAAAGGAGAGCTCGACGAGCAAGCCCTGTTGGAAGCCGATTACATCATTCATTTGGCGGGAACCCACCTTGGGGCAGGACGCTGGAGCGAAGCGAGAAAACGCGACATCAAAGCAAGCCGGGTACTGAGTACCCGGTTGATCGCAGAGCGGCTGAGCCGGCTTCCACACAAGGTGCAAGCCTTCATTTCCGCCTCGGCGATCGGATATTATGAAAGCCATTCTGCGACCTTGCTCACCGAGGAGGAGCCTGCCGGGGATGATTTCCTGGGGCATGTCTGCCAGGCCTGGGAAAGCGAGGCCCTGCAGATCGGAGCCTTGGGTATCCGCGTCGTGATCCTGCGTACCGGGCTGGTGCTGGACGACCCCAGAGGCTTGCTGGCACGCCTGGCCGGCCCCATGCGGTTTGGTCTGGCGGTTATTCCTGGAAATGGAGAACAGTGGTTAAGCTGGATACACCATAAAGATTTGATCCGCCTGTATGGCTGCGCAATGGAAAGCCCTGCCATGCGCGGGGTGTTTAATGCGGTGTCCCCTTTTCCCGTCACGATGCAACAGACAGTGGGGGAACTGGCCCGGCTGATGAAAGGGCATTTTTATGTGCCGGTATATGTGCCCGCATTTTTGTGGAAAGGAATATGGGGAGAAAAGGGCACCGAAGTGCTGAAAAGCAGGAAGATTTCCGCTGCAAAACTGCTGCAAACCGGTTTCGAATTTTCTTTTCCCACATTGGGCAGCGCGCTGAAAGAAATCTATGGACGTCGCCGCTAGAGAGTATGCCTGGGGTACCGGAGTGTGCAGCGCGCTCCAAACCAGCGTGGGCAGTGCTTTTTTTGGGTGGTTCGGAATTAGGTAGTAACTTTACCATAGGCGTTACCGTATATACCCCGCGCCCTTCGGATCAACCGATCAAGAAATTAAAATCATGACTCAAAAAAATTCTCCAATCCGCACCGGACTCTGTGCATTTGGCATGTCGGGTCGCGTATTCCATGCGCCGTTTTTGCATTGCTTGCCGCAGTTTGAATTGGCTGCGGTAGTGGAACGACACCAAAAGAAGGCTGAGGCGTTATATCCTGAAGTACGCTCCTACGGATCGATTGAGGAACTGTTGGCTGACGATACCATTTCGCTGGTTGTGGTCAATACGCCCAATGTGACGCATTATGAGTATGTGACCGCGGCTTTGAATGCCGGAAAAGATGTGTTGGTGGAAAAGCCTTTCACCGCTACAGTGGCCCAGGCGGAAGCGCTGGTGGCCCTGGCCAGGGAGAAGCAGCGTTTTTTATGCGTGTATCAGAACCGGCGTTTGGACAGCGATTTTCAGACCGTCCGGCAGGTATTGCAGCAAGGATATCTGGGACGCCTCATTGATATAGAAATCCATTACGACCGCTACCGGCCTCAGCTTAACGAAATAAAAAAACACAAAGAAAAGCCGGAGCATGGCGTGGGACTTATTTATGACCTGGGTGCTCATCTCGTAGACGAAGCGATCGTGTTGTTTGGCAAGCCCGACGCCGTATTTGCCGTCGTGCAATCTCATCGTCCCGGCTCGCAGGTCGATGATTACATGGATGTGAAATTGCTGTATGATCAGTTCACCTGTTCGCTGACGTCCAGTTTGTTGGTCAAGGAACCTCCTGCGGGATATACCCTTCACGGCACCATGGGTTCTTTCATCAAATCCCGCGCCGATACCCAGGAAGGCGAGCTGATCAAAGGAGTTTCTCCCTGCACGCCGCAATGGGGCATTGAACCAGAATCCGAATGGGGCCTGCTTCATTATATGACACCGGAAGGAGAACAGATACGTAAAAATTATCCGTCCCTCCCGGGTCGCTACCCCGATTTCTTTGTTCAACTCGCCGCTGCCTTGCAGGAAGGAGGACCCACCCCGGTAGCCCTGGAAGATTCGGTGCTCAATATCCGGATCATTGAGGCTGCGATACAGAGCAGCAGCCGACGGGAAGTGGTCCGGTTATGACCACCCCTGGGCAACGGCCTGTTGCATCGCGCGGGCCTTCAGCAGGCACTCTTCAAGCTCGCGGTCGGGGTCGCTGTATATGGTAATGCCTGATCCTGTCTGAAAGGAAAGATAGTCTTCGGCTGCATGATAGACCAGGCTTCGGATGACCACATTGAAATCAAAATCTCCTTCGGGGCTAAAGTACCCCAGTGCTCCTGAGAAAATGCTCCGGCGGGAGCGCTCATAGGTGTCGATCAATTGGATGACGCGGTGTTTGGGCGCCCCCGTCATAGACGCCATGGGAAAAGCATGATAGAGGATCGCTTCGGCGGCCGTACTGGCGGGTACCTGTGCGCTGACCGTGGTGATCATCTGATGTACCTGGGCAAAGGAGTAGATCCCGAACAACTCTTCAATCTTTACGGTGCCTGGTATCGCGGTGCGGGACAGATCGTTGCGCACCAGATCGACTGCCATAATATTTTCACTTTGTTCCTTGGCGCTGGCGTACAATTGGCGTTTCAGCAGCGCGTCCTGCGCGGCGTCCTGGCTGCGCCGGGCCGTCCCCTTGATCGGCTGGGAAATCACCCGGGTCCCTGACTTCTGCAAAAAACGTTCGGGGCTGCTGCACACCAGGGCACTGTCTCCCACGTGGTAGCAGGCGGCAAAAGGGGCCGGGGAAAGATCATTCAAATGGCGGAACAGCAACTGCGGTATCAAGGCCGGAGCCCTGCAGAAAAATTCCCGGCAAAAGTTGACCTCGTAGGCGTTTCCGCGCTGCAGGTGATCCTGGAGGGCACGCACGGCCGCCACGTATTGCGAGGCGTTCATCGGCGTCTGCCAGGACAAGGTCCGGGGTTTTTGCACGGGGGCAACCGAAGGCTTTGTCCCGCAAATAGATTGGAAAATATGACGGGCGTCTTCCGGGGTGGCGCTGACCAAGCCGATCTCCACTTCATGGGCACCCAACAACAACAACACTTCCGGCTGAAAAAAAAACAGATCCGCAAATCCTGTGTGGTCGTCGTAAGGGCAGGTGGAACGGTGATGCTCGCCTTTCAGGTCATAGGAAAAATGACCAAAGATCCAGTCGCGCGCCTGCTGGCGAAAGCCATGGAGACTCTCCCAGGCGCCAGCCCCTTCAGCGCATACGCTTCGCAACGCTCCTGCGGCCAGTACGGCAGCAAAGCGGCCATACCTATCTGCATACTGATTGCTGTCCAGGTAACAACAGGGGTTGAAACCGGTGGACCATTGAAGCATTTGAAGACGGAAGGCGGAAGTGTCGTTTACGGGAAAAGTGTAAAATGATCTGTCAATAATCTCAGATTTTATCATTAAAACAGATCATCATCATCGTCGTAACTGGAAGATTCATCGAAAAAGCCCAGGTCGCGGAAATCGTCATCGAATTCAAAATCGTCGTCTGCCGGTGACTTCTTTTTCCCTCCGGATTTACTCTTGGACTTCGGCAAATCAAACTCTTCGAAGTCAGGATCATATTCCTCCTCTTCTTCCGGCTTTTCCCAGTCATCCTTGCTCTCTTCATATTCTTCCTCATCTTCTTCAAGGTCTTTTTTTGCCTTGGAAGGAGCTTTGGCCTTCGCATTGCGGGGAGGCGAAGCTGTCTTTTTGTTCTCGCCTTTCTCTTTTTCTGATTTTGATTTCATGCGCTAAATTTTAAAGAAGCCCACATAATTTCAAATAAGACCAGATCGCCGGCCAGTCGTCCTTTCCGGCACGTTCCGGTTTCTCTACGTAAAGTTTTAACTACTTTTTAAAATGACCAAATTTTTTTTGTCGTTTCGCGTGTCACCGGGCGTTAATCCTGCACGATGATTTGATCGCGGCCCGGGCCGGTGGAGAGGTACTTTACCGGTGCTTCCAGGTATTGTTCCACGAAACGGATGTATTGGGTCATCTCTTTAGGTAATTCCGCAAACGTAGTACATTCCGCACAAGAATTATTCCATCCTGCGAAGGTTTCGTACACGGGTTTGAGAGTCTCGCTTTCCAGGCGGAAAGGCAATTGTCGGGTTGTCTGGCCGTCCAGCCGGTATTCGGTGCATGCTTTGATGGTATCAAAATGATCCAGCACATCTGCTTTGGTCATCACCAGCTGCGTCACCCCGTTGATCATGCAGGTGTAGTGCAACGCTACCAGGTCGATCCATCCACAGCGGCGGGGACGTCCCGTGACTGCCCCGAATTCGTGGCCGATTCGGGCCAGATCTTCTCCGGTTTGATCAAAAAGTTCCGTGGGGAACGGACCGCCGCCGACCCGGGTGCAATAAGCTTTGGTCACGCCCAATACGTCGCGGATCGCGGTAGGAGGCACGCCCAGCCCGGTACAGACTGCGGCAGAGATCGTATTGGAAGATGTGACATACGGGTAAGTGCCGAAATCCACATCCAGCATGCTTCCCTGAGCGCCCTCGGCCATCGCTTTTTTGCCCTGGCGGAGTAAATCATTGATCATATATTCCCCACTCACGATATTCATGCCTTTGAGATATTCCACTGCGCTGAAAAAGTCTTGCTCCCATTGCGTGATGTCTTGGTGGAATCCATAATGGCCGAGCAGTTCCAGATGCTTTTTCTTAAGGCGCTCATAAGCTGAGGAAAAATCACCCCGCCGGATGTCTCCCACCCTGAGAGAATTGCGTCCCGTTTTATCCATGTATGCCGGTCCGATTCCCCGGAGGGTGGACCCGATCTTCTCTTTGCCTTTGGCCTGCTCGGAAGCCTGGTCTAACGCCCGGTGCGTGGGAATAATCAGATGCGTCTTTTCGGAAATGAAGAGCTTTTTGTTCAAATCGATGCCGAGCGCCCGCAGCTCTTCGCACTCCTGGCGGAACGACACCGGGTCCAGGACCACCCCGTTGCCGATGAGGTTGATCACGTGCTCGTGGAAGATGCCCGAGGGGATGGTCCTGAGGACCATTTTCTTGCCCTCTACATATAGCGTATGCCCCGCGTTGGGACCGCCCTGAAAACGGACCACGACGTCGTATTTTCCTGCGAAATAGTCTACGATCTTCCCTTTCCCTTCGTCCCCCCATTGCAAGCCAAGCAGTACATCAATCATTCTTGTGTCTATTAATTTAAAAAATGTGCTGTAAAATCGAGGGCCTCAGGCGAGCCCGCCGCATACTCATGCTTCCGCAGTGGCCCGTGGATGACCCGGCCGCAAAAGTAATCCGATGGATTTTCAGGAACAAATTAAAATACACGTCCCCTATTCTTCGCTCTCCAGCCGGCTTACGGACTGGATGCCTTCCAATTTTCCCAGGCGGTTGGCCAGTTCATCGAGTTCTTCCTTATCGTGAATGAACACCTTGATGATCCCTTCAAAGAGGCCTTCCTGGGATTCTATGGTAAGTGCTGAAATATTGATTTTCAGTTCGCCGGACACGATGTTGGTGATCTTGTTGATGACGCCGACGTCGTCCAGGCCGATGATGCGCAGTCCGGTCAAAAA
>Ga0164242_10000339_pt1 | contig 58359 bp, 50 predicted proteins | sample OricomgcompostMG_FD_108783 | JGI IMG/M metagenome (GOLD analysis project Ga0164242, IMG submission 108783) | Miracle-Growth compost microbial communities from Emeryville, California, USA - Original compost - Miracle growth compost (MG) ...
GCCTTCCTGGGATTCTATGGTAAGTGCTGAAATATTGATTTTCAGTTCGCCGGACACGATGTTGGTGATCTTGTTGATGACGCCGACGTCGTCCAGGCCGATGATGCGCAGTCCGGTCAAAAAGGAGATTTCCTTGTTTTTCGCCCATTTGGTCTTGACCACCCGGTGCCCATAGTGGGACAGCAGCTGGGCCGCATTGGGACAGTTGGTCCGGTGGATCTTCAATCCCTCGCTTGCGGTAATGAAGCCGAACACATCGTCTCCCGGAATGGGCTTGCAGCACTGGGCCAGCTTGTATTCGATCCGGTCTGAACTTTCGCCGAAAATGATCAGTTCCGTCTCCTTACGGGCGGGCTGCTTTTTGGCACTTTCTTCTTCCACCGGCAGTTTACCGGGCTTCTCGGGTTTGGGAGCCTCCAGTTTGTCGCCGCTCACGTGGAAGTGCCGCAACTCCTGAAGATCGATATTTTTCCGGGCGATGTGGAAATACAGATCCAGGGAAGAAGGCATTTTATAATACTGCACCAGTTCGTTGATGTTAGGCAAATTCAGCGGAGCACCCATCCGGGTGAGCTTTCGCTCCAGCATGGCTTTACCATCCTGCGCAATCTGACGCTTTTCCTCCTTGAGCGCATCTTTGACCTTGGCTTTGGCCTTGGCGGTGATGACGAAGTTCAGCCAGTCTTCCGAAGGTTTCTGCTTGGAAGACGTGATGATCTCCACCTGATCTCCGGTACGCAGCTTATGACTGATGGGAACAAGCTTGTAGTTGACTTTGGCGCCGATACATCGGGAGCCGATATCGGTATGGATGGAAAAAGCAAAATCCAGGGCCGAGGCGCCGGCCGGCAGTATTTTGAGGTCTCCCTTAGGCGTATACACATAAATCTCCTCGGAGAACAGGTTCAGTTTGAAGTCCTGTAAAAAGTCCAGGGTATTGGTATCGGAGTTACCCAGCAGTTCGCGGATCTGATTAAACCATTGATCGAAATTGCTTTCCTGGGTGGCTCCTTCCTTATATTTCCAATGAGCAGCCAGGCCTTTTTCGGCAATTTCATTCATGCGTTTGCTGCGGATCTGGATCTCTACCCAGCGGCCGCCCGGCCCCATCACCGTCGTATGCAGCGCCTCATAGCCGTTTGACTTAGGTTTGGACAGCCAGTCGCGCAATCTTTCGGTACTTGGCATGTAAAAATCCGTGATGATGGAATAGGCGCGCCAGCAGTCCGCCTTTTCATGGTCGGGCCTGGATTTGAGGATGATCCGTATGGCAAACAGGTCATAGACTTCTTCAAAGGTCACCCCCTTGGTCTTCATCTTGTTCCAGATGGAATGGATCGATTTCGGCCGCCCGAAGATTTCAAACTCGAATCCCTCGGCCGCCAGCCGCTCTTTGACCGGCTTGATGAATTCATTGATATAACGGGTGCGTTCACGCTTGCTTTCCCGGAGTTTTTGTGCAATATCAAAGTATACTTCCGGTTCGGTATACTTGAGCGTCAGATCCTCCATTTCGGACTTGATGTTGTACAATCCGAGCCGGTGGGCCAGGGGAGAATAAATAAAGGTAGTCTCCGAAGAGATCTTCAGTTGTTTCTCGCGGCTCATGCTGTCCAGCGTGCGCATATTGTGCAGCCGGTCGGCCAGTTTGATCAGGATTACGCGCGGGTCTTCGGCCAGGGTCAGCAGGATCTTTTTGAAATTCTCCGCCTGCTTGGTGCTCGTATTGGTTTCTTCCAGCACCGTAGAGATCTTGGTCAGCCCGTCAATGATGTGTGCGCATTGGGTACCGAACTCTCTTTCAATGTCTTCCAGACTGAGCTCCGTATCCTCCACCGTATCGTGCAACAGGGCACACACGGCCGAAGTGACCCCCAGCCCGATCTCCTGGACCGTGATCTGGGCCACGGCCAGGGGGTGGAGAATATAGGGCTCGCCGGATTTGCGGCGCATGTCCCGGTGGGCCTCTGCGGCCATTTCGAAGGCATGACGCACCTGTTCCTTGTCGCCCTTCTTCAACTTGCTTTTCAGGGCACGCAACAAGGCCCGGTACTGCCGGATAATCTCCCGCTTGTCCTGTTCGGTGTCCACATAATATTTATTTTTCGCTACCACTGCCATGACTATCAAAATTACAACTTCCCTGCCGATTGCTGGGATTAATCCGCGAAAGGGCTACCTATATAAGGGAAAAACTATACTTTTGCAGTCCTTTTCTAGCGGAATAAGCGCGGGTGTGGTGGAATTGGCAGACACATCAGACTTAGGATCTGATGCCGCAAGGCGTGGGGGTTCGAGTCCCTTCACCCGCACTTTTCATGGAATGGTACTGCTAGCCTGTCATCAATTATGACTGGATGGCAGGTTATGGAACGTGGAACCATTATTGCTCACAGTACACTTTTTATCCCTTATGGCGACGATTGACAGAGAAAACATTGGCCTGCTGAATGACCGTATTCGTGTGCGGGTGACTCAGGAAGATTACCTGCCGAACTTTGAGAAGGCATTGAAGAAATACAGCAAGGGGGCAAGCCTGCCCGGCTTCCGCAAAGGCATGGTCCCTTCAGGTCTGATCAAGAAAATGCATGGACAGGCCATTTTTACCGAAGAAGTGGTCAAGTCAGTAGAAAAGGAACTCACCAATTATCTGCAGCAGGAGAAGCTGAGTCTGTTCAGCGACCCCCTGCCGGAAAATATGGGTGAGGTCCGGTTGGATGTGAACACCCCCGGGGAATATCAGTTCAATTTCGAGGTGGGGCTCAAGCCAGACTTTGAATTGACGCCGGTGAGGGAAGGATTAAAGATGGTCCGCTACAAGATCAAGGTAGAGGACAAGGATGTGGATGAAGAAATCAAGCAGCTTCAGAAGCGGGGTGGTACGGCCGAAGACAAGGAATCGGTCAGCGGCCCTGAAGATTTTCTGGAGGTGAAGCTGCAGCTCTGCGATGAGCAGGGCGAAGTCGCCGAAGGAACCGAGCCGGTGGAGGATTCCCTACCCCTGGATTATTTCAATGCCGGGGCCCGCGAACAGCTTCAGGGTAAGCAGAAGGGAGACGCAGTAGTGCTTCCGCTGAAGGATGCCTTTGAAGAGAAGGAAGCAGCCTATATTTTAGGCAAGCTGAACCTGGAAGAGGCCGGTGATCACCGGGTGAAGGTGACCCTGGAAAAGATCCAGGAAACAGTACCCCATCCTATCAATAAAGAATTTTTTGATAAAGTATATCCCGGTGCCGGCATCGAGACCGAGGAGGCTTTCCGAGAGAAGATCCGGCAGGATAATGAAGCCTATCTCGCCAGCGAGTCCGACAAGCGGCTGGACGAAGAACTTTTTGAAACCCTGGTGCATCAGACTCCCATCGAGTTACCGGTGGAATTTTTGAAAAAGCTGATGAAACAACAGGGGGAATCACCCAAAACGGATGAAGAAATAGAGGCGGGCTACCCGGAACTGGATCATGCCATGCGCTGGAATCTGATCTCCGGGAAAATCATCCGTGATCAGGAGCTCACCGTATCGCCTGAGGAACTGCAGGCGGATTTTCGCCAGCGCCTGGCGGGTTATTTCGGAGCGTCTGCCGAGACTGGAGAACTGGCTGCCCGCATGGATGAATTTGTGGCCCGGGCGATGCAGGACGAAAAAGCGGTAGACAGTACTTATCAAAAGTTGTTATCGGCTAAGGTATTGGGTTGGTTGCGCGATCAAGCGACCATCGAGGAGAAGGAAGTCACTGCCGAGGAATTTTCCAAATTACCGCATAATCACCACCATCATGAACATTAATCAGGAATTCAGAAAATATGCGGTCAGGCACCGCGGGATTAATGGGCTGGCGTTCGACCAGTATCAGCATGAATCCGTTAAGGCCCTGACCCCTTATATCATAGAGGAACGCCCCTTGAACGTAGCGTCCATGGATGTGTTTTCCCGGCTGATGATGGATCGCATCATCTTTCTGGGAGAGCCCATAGATGACTACGTTGCCAATATCGTGACGGCCCAGTTGCTCTTTTTGGAGTCTACCGACCGTACGCGTGATATCCAGATGTACATCAACAGCCCCGGCGGCAGCGTATATGCCGGCCTGGGCGTGTACGACACCATGCAGATCATTGCTCCAGACGTGGCCACGATCTGTACCGGTATTGCGGCGTCCATGGGAGCCGTGCTGATGTGCTCCGGTACCCCGGAAAAGCGGACGGCCTTAAGCCATGCCCGCATCATGATGCATCAGCCATCGGGGGCAGTCGGCGGACAGGCTACTGACGTGGAGATCACCGCCAACGAAATCCGCCGCGTCAAAAAAGAGCTCTATGAAATCATCGCGCTCCATTCGGGACAGTCCTATGAAAAGGTCGCCAAGGATTCCGACCGGGATTTCTGGATGCTGGCCGAAGAGGCGAAAGCCTATGGACTGGTAGATGAGGTACTGCTCATCAATCCCCGGAAGAAAAACGCCCGTGGCGCCGACAAGAAAGAGGAGAAAAAGGACAACAAGTCTTCCGAGAAGAAAGACAAAAAGAACGAAGAATAACGCCTTTAAAATACGATTATGAATACGAATCATATAGGCCGGAAGGGTTTTGTTATGGATGAGGACGAGGAGAGCAAGCCGGATAATCCGCTGGAAGGCCTTTTCAGTGCCCGCCAATTTGATAAGAAATTCCTGGAGCAGCGCAAGGTGTTCCTGTGGGGTCCTGTGGAGGACAGCTCCGCCAAGGATGTCGTCAACCGGTTGCTGTATCTGGATACGATCGAGCCGGGGAAGGAGATTTCTTTTTATATCAACAGTCCGGGAGGCATGGTTACCTCCGGCATGGTCATCTATGACACCATGCGGATGATCCAGTCTCCGGTGTCGACCATTTGTATGGGATTTGCCGCTTCCATGGCCAGCATCTTGCTCTCCGGAGGAGAAAAAGGTCGCCGGTTGATATTCCCCAGTGGCGAAGTGGTGATCCATCAGCCGTTGCTCGGCGGGATGTACCGCGGTACTTCGGCAGATCTGGAAATACAGGCCGAGCAGATCAAAAAGACCAAAGAAATGGGCGCGCGAATCCTGGCTGAGAATTGCGGCCAGCCTTACGAAAAAGTGATGAAAGATTTCGATCGCGACTACTGGATGGACGCGGAAGAGGCCGTCAAATACGGCATCGTGGATGAGGTAGTCAGTAAATTGCAATAGCCCGGACCGGGCTTGTGGAACCGTCCCCTCTCCGGAGGGACGGTTTTTTAGTTTATCTTTGTTATAGGCACATTCAATTATCATGAAGGAAAATAATCACGGGATCGTCCACTGTTCTTTTTGTCTCAGGAGTAAGGATGAGGTTCAGATCCTGATTGCGGGGGAAGAAGGCCATATCTGCAATGATTGCGTGGAGCATGCCCGCGAAATTCTGCTGCAGGAGCAGCAGGAAAGCCAATCCCTTTCCGAAATGCCGTTCCGTCCGCAGGCGATCGCCAAACCGATGGAGATCAAAAAATTCCTGGACAGTTACGTCATCGGCCAGGAAGAGGCTAAAAAAATCCTGTCTGTGGCCGTATATAACCATTACAAGCGGTTACAGCAGCCGGCCAATGATGAGGTGGAGATTGAAAAATCCAACATTGTCATGGTAGGAGAGACGGGCACCGGAAAGACTTTGCTGGCCCGGACGATTGCCCGAATGCTGCAGGTGCCCTTTGCGATCGTGGATGCCACGGTGTTTACCGAAGCCGGTTATGTGGGGGAAGACGTGGAAAGCATTCTTTCCCGCCTGCTTCAGGTATGTAATTATAATGTGGAAGCCGCCGAGAGAGGGATCGTCTATATTGACGAAATTGATAAAATAACCCGCAAACAGGACAATCCCTCCATTACCCGTGACGTAAGTGGGGAAGGAGTGCAGCAGGCTTTGCTGAAACTGCTGGAAGGGACCGAGGTACTCGTGCCTCCCCAGGGCGGGCGCAAGCATCCCGAGCAAAAGATGGTGAAGGTGAACACCCAGAATATCCTTTTTATTTGCGGAGGGGCTTTTGATGGCATTGATAAGGTCATCTCCCGCCGCATTCAGACGCATTCCATCGGGTTTACCGCGAAAAAGCAGGAAGAAGAATATGCCAAAAAACATATTCTTCAGTATGTCAATGCCCAGGATTTACGCGCCTTTGGATTGATCCCCGAATTGCTGGGCCGGTTGCCGGTGGTGACCTACCTCCATGGGTTAGATCACGAAAGCCTCAAGGCGATTCTCACCCAACCTAAAAATGCCCTGATCAAACAATACAAGAAACTCTTTGAAGTGGAGGGGATCCGGTTGCATATCGATGAGGAAGTGCTGGATTACATGGTGGGTAAAGCAGAGCAATACAAGTTGGGAGCCCGGGGATTGCGGGCGATTTGCGAGGCACTGCTGACCGATGCGATGTACCGGTTACCTTCTACCAACCGGAAGACGTTCCGCGTCACGCTCGATTATGCCCGGGAGCGGATCGAGCAGTCTACGCTGGGCAAATTGAAGGTGGCCTGACCGGCGCTATGGACCTGTATTTTTTCACCCCTAATAGATATTGTCATGCAGGAATATATCGATGAACTGAAAAGCAAGGTTGGCCTGACCGCCGAACAGGCGAAAAAGGCGATTGAGACTATCGTCGCCAAAGTAAAGACCAAAGTGCCCGAGAGTTTTCACGGAAGTATTGACGGAATCTTTTCCAGCGCGGCAAACGCCTCTGCTTCGGCATCGCAGCGGGCCGAAGACTTCGCCGGGCAGGCTGAAGAGAAACTGAAGGCCTTCGGTCAGCAGGCGCGGGAGCAGTTGAGCAGCCTGGCCGAAAAGGCCGAGGATATGGCCGGTGATGTCCAGCAGAAAGCAGAAGAGGCAGTCAAGGATCTGGGAGACAAGTTTTCCGGTCTGTTTGGTAAGACGCCCACTCCGGAGAAATAGCGCTTTTTCAACCGAAAGCAATCCTGTTCTTTTGAACAGGATTTTTTATTTTGTGGCTTTATCTGCAGACAACTTTTTACCATGAAACACACTTCCTTTCTCTCTGCCCTCCTCCTTTCCTGCCTGCTGACCTCCTGTTTTTCCAGTCAGCCGACCCGCGACCATACTTTCCGGGTGATCGGCTATCTTCCGGCCAGCCGCGTGGATACCGGGCGCATTCCTTTTGCTTATCTGACCAGCATCAATTACGCCTTTGGCATCCCCACCCCGGACGGCTCGGGGGCGCTGATGCCCATTCCGCGGCCAGACACGTTGCATGCCCTGGTGACGGCCGCCCATGCGCATGGGGTGGAGGTCTTTATTTCCGTGGGGGGATGGAGTCTGGGAGACGGGGGAGGCAATGATACCCGTTATGAAGTATTAGCCAGCAGCCCTGCTTCGCGGACCCGTTTTTGTGCTTCGGTCATGGAGGTGGTCCGCACTTTTCAGCTTGACGGGGCAGATATTGATTGGGAGTATCCCGATCCTGTAGAGCCTTCTTCTTCCAATTATGTGCTCCTCATGCGGGAGCTCAAGGACAGCCTGCATGCCGAAGGCAAGTTGTTGACGACCGCCGTCGTGTCCCGGGGGGATCGTTGGGGCTATGGGATCAAAAATGAAGCCTTCGCGGTGGCTGATTGGGTAAATATCATGGCTTACGATGACAGCTATTCCGGCTATAATTTCACGATTGCTCCCCATTCGCCTTATTGGCTGGCTGTCCGGGCTTTTGATTACTGGGTGGACGATCGCGGACTGCCTGCCGAGAAAGCCGTCATGGGCGTACCGTTTTATGGTCGCGGTCCGGGAAGAGGCGGGGCTTACCGCCAGCTGCTGGCTCAGGGCGCCGACCCTCAGGCCGACGTCTATGATAGCATATACTACAACGGCATAAAAACGATGCGGCAAAAAACCCGCCTGGCCATGACACGGGGCTCGGGCATTATGATCTGGGAGATCTCCGAGGATACTACCGGCACCAACTCCCTGTTAAGAGCCATCCATGAGGAACTGACCGGCACAAAATAGCGCTTCTAGTCCGGGTAAATCCGGGCGGCCCATCCTCCGCCGGGCGCCAGGTGAATCGAGAGTTTGTCCCCGCTTTGGATGTTTCGGACGATGCGTTTATAATCCGTGCCGTCCCGGTCTGCGTTGATGCCGTCCTGGAAGATCTCTATATGAAAGGGGCCTGAGGGGAGGAAAGAAAAGTCCAGGGTGATGTCCCGCGCCGTCCAGTTATTCATGGCAGCGGCAAAGTAGGTGTCTCCTTTCTTACGGGCCAACGCCACGTATTGCCCGATTTTTCCGGCCAGCGGGATGGTCTGGTCCCAGGTGGTCGGCACTGCTGTAATAAACTGCAGGCATTCGGATTCCTTTTCATATGCGGTAGGGTTGTCCGCCAGCATTTGCAGCGGCGCGTCGTAGACGACGTACATGGCCAGCTGCTGACAGCGGGTTCCCAGGCTCATCGGATTGTCGTTGATCGGCGCAAAATCCTTTTGCTGGGCGTTGCGCATGGCTCCCGGGGTATAATCCATCGGACCGGCGAACATGCGGATATAAGGCAGGGTGACCGCCATCGGGGGAGTGGCCAGTTTGTCGGTCCATTTGTCTTGCTCCAGGCCGGGTACGCCCTCGAAATTGACGACGTTGGGATAGGTGCGTTGAATTCCTGCCGGCTTGTGGGCGCCATGGTAATCAACCAACAGGTGGTGCCGGGCCGCGGCTTCGGCACATCGCCAGTAAAAGTCTACCACGGCCTGGTCGTCCCTATCCATAAAATCTACTTTGATACCCCGGATTCCCCATCGCTGGAACTGATCCATGGCTTGCTGCATCTGGTTGTCCAGCGTGCGCCAGACACACCATAGGATGACGCCCACACCCCGTTGCCTGCCATAGTCGGCAATGGCCTGTACATCAATTCCCGGAACGCGCTCCAGCATATTTCCCAGGGAATACCAGCCTTCATCCATGATGATATAGGGAATATGATGGCGTGCGGCAAAATCGATGTAGTATTTGTAAGTACGGGTATTTACCCCGGCCCGGAAGTCCACCCCCGTCAGGTTCCAATGGTTCCACCAATCCCAGGCCACCTGCCCCGGCTTGATCCAGGCGGTGTCTTTGATCCGGTTGGGCGAACCGAGCTTGTATACGATCTGGTTATTGAGCAGTTCGATATCCTGGCTGGCATAAGCAAAAATGCGCCAGGGGAAGTTGCGGCTGCCGGTTGTTCTGGCCAGGTAATCATAGCGGCTTTCCGGGATGAAGTTGCGGTCCCAGCCGTTGCGGCCCCGCACGTTGGTGCGTTCTGACCGGACGGCGCGAGGAAAAACCGCCTTTAGGGTATCGCCGTTTCCGCCGCGGAAATAAAGTCCGGGATAATCCCAAAGGTCGCTTTCGGTAATCAAAAGTTTACCGCCCGAGGGGGTCTCTGTCAGTAACGGCAACTGAATCGTCTTGGCATCGCTGATGCGGGATACCAACGTATCGGCATAGAGATTTTCATAACTGTTCATCCAACTTGCATTGAAAGCGCAAACTGCCCGGCTTCCGGGGGGAAGTGCCATGTCGAGGGCCTCCTGATGCACAGTGATGCTGTCGGGAAACTCAGTTTCAAAACGATACGCTACTGCATTATCATAGGCGCGGAAGCTTACAGCGTAACGGGTGCCAAAGGTCAGCCGCAGGCTGTTATACTGGTCGGCAATACGGGCGCTTTTAATGGCCACCACGGGGCGGATTTCTTCATCGACGGAATGGGTTTGGGTGTGGGTGACGCGGTCCCCATCGCCCAGTACTTGTCCATTTTGCAGCTGCATCTGCAGGGCGACCCGGGGGATCAGGACTTCGTTGCCATGGTACACACTGAAATGAAGTCCGCCCGTATTGGAAATAGAAAGCTTCAGGGTACCGTGAGGGGACTGTAACGCATATTGCTGGGCCAGGCCGGTGGTCCATAAGCCAGGCAGCAGCACCAGCAGGATCAGGAGGTTCTTGTTCATAACAGTGGGAATAAATGCAGACCAAAATACAGGGTTCCTGCCGAAATAGCAAGCCCCTGACTGAGGGCCCCGGCCGTTACGGGGCGGTGGCGTAGGCTTGATGGATCACGGCACGATATTTTTTATACAGTTCCCGCGCCACCGCCACCGGATCGCCGGCCGGCCTGGTGGGATAGGCTTCGTGGCCATGCACCCATTGCCATTCCCAGTCTTTGACCTGCTTATCGAAACTGCGCATGTTCAGCGCCGCGCCGCTTTTCAGGCACGAGTCCAGATGGTGAAAAAACATTTGCCAGCGTGGCTTGTAAAAGCCCCGGAGCAGTCCCGACCATTGCCGGCAGGCATAATCATGCAAGGGTGAGTTCTTGTCCCCCCAAAGAGTGATGAGGTCCCGGGCATTGAATTCATAGAGGTTTTTTTCTTCCGGGGTCTTTCCCCACCGGCGTGCATCTTCTAACCAGGTCCCCAGCAGGAAATCCTTCCGGGTCGCCAAGAGGCGATCCATGTCGTCGATCAGGGTGAGAAACCGCTGGCTGTACCGCTCAAAATCTGCGCGGTTTTTTTCCCGATAAGCCCGTACAAAACGTTGTTGCAGCGGTGTGGCGTAATTGGCAAGCACCTGGCGGGTAACATCCACCAGATCGTATTGGAAGCCATCACTGGATCCCAGGCTGTCCGAAGCGCGGATAAACAGGTCCCAGGCTTTAACCAGCATCATAGGATCGTAAGTGAGGGTAGTTTGCGTCCAGGCGGTATTTTGTGCGAATGTAGGGCGTCCGGTAACGATTGACTCTGGGCCCCCTTCGGTGCGCCCACCGCTGTATACCGTGTTTTTGAGGATACGCCAGGCAGCATTCATCTCGCCGGAGTTCTGGCCGTATCGCCGGCGGCAGTACGCCGGTAACCATTTTTCCAGATCGATAGGGTCACTCCGCCACACGTTTTCAGCCATCAGCTGGTAGAGCGCAGGATTTTGTTCGATGCCCTCGGGAGTAAGCCCGATGCCCACCATGTCTCCGGCGTCCGGATCATGCAGGGCAATGGCAGGATCATAAGCGACGTGCCGCATGCGGCCGTATAAACTGATATTGCCCCCAAAATTATGCAGCATATTCCAGATCCAAGGTTTGCCGTAGTAAGCCTCGGTCCGGTTCCAGACCGGGTTTGTTTCACTCCACAGATCTAGGATGATCATGCGGTCATCCGGGACCGCATTGAGCAAGGCTTGGATTTCGGGAGCATGCCAGAAGCGGACATTGTAGGAAAACATCCAGCCCTGCATGATCCAGATGGCCTGGGGGTCGGCCTCCGCCATAGATTGATACACCCGCTTGCTCATTGAATCCAGATAAGTCGAATCATTGGAAGGAGGGATATTCTCATTAAAGGTATCCGCGGAATAAAGATGGTCGGTACCGTATTCCCTGGTCTGTTCCTCAATGAACTTTTTACCGATGGTTTCAAACATCGGATCGGAAGCATCGAGAATATAGACGTCTTTGAATCCGGACCCCCAATTGGTCTTTTTCAGGGCTGCTGAAGGGAATCTCCTTTTAAAAGAAGGAGGCACATGCCCGGTAAATGCAGGTAAGATCGGCGTCATACCGAGGGCACGTTCCTTCGCCAGGATCTTTTTCTGCAGGGCCGCATGGGTATCGATCCAGTTTTGAGGCAGCGGTCCTCCCCAGTTGTCCAGGTTGCCCATCCATAACCAGGCGAAGTACGCCGGACCGCTGAAAAAGCCTTCCAGGTCCTTGCGGGAAAACCCCATGCTCTCATACACCTTTTGCCAGATCGCGGTTTGTCCGGTAATGGCCAGCGGAGTATTGAACCCGTTCAGCGCCATCCAGTCGATCTCTTTTTGCCAGCGGTCCCAGTCCCACCAGGCCATCGTATAGTTGAACGTACAGTAGTTGAGATAATAGCGGTACTTATATGGCGTTACTTTATGGACCTTCTTTTTTACCACAGGGAGCGAATCCGGAAAGTGGAGCTGCGTCCCGTTCCAGGTGATGCTGCAATGGAGGAAATTTTTGAGATAATAGTTCAGGGCTGAGGCGACAGACACCCCGTTATTGCCGCGAAGGGTGATCTGCGAGCCGGTACTCTCAATTTCGAACACATCCTTTCCATTTTCCCGGGGAAGGTAAGCCACTGTAAAATGCGCTGCAATGTCCGGAACCACACGGCTGATCAAGTCTTCGGCCGCCTTGGTGTTCAGCTGCCCCAACGCCTGCAAGCTACTTGTCATAACGATAAAGCTTAATAAAATACAATACTTTGTTTTTTTCATCAGATCGGTCTTTTGTCACAGGCTTACAAAAACAGGTCATGGCGCATCCTTAGGTTGCGCCAGCGAATTGCCCGGAGGTAAATTAAAGGGTCTTGATCTTCAGATCCCGAAACCATACGTCACCCCCATGGTATTGCAGGGCGATATGACCGGACTTGGATTGGCCGTAGGCGGTGTCCGTCTTCCATTTTCCAGCGGCTTTCTGGGCCTCCCAGGAAGGACTCCATAATTCATATTGAAGGATTTTCTCTCCATTCAGCCAGTGTTCTACATGGGGACCTTGGACTACGATCTTGGTGGTATTCCACTCCCCGATGGGCCGGGCGGGAATCGTATCCGGCACTTGCATGGCATAATTGGAGCCCGTATGTTGCCAATCCTCCAGCGGACCCACCCAGCCCTGGTCATCAATGAGCTGATATTCCGGCCCGCTGGTATAGGTGTGGGGATACTGTTCATCTACATGAAAGAGGATGCCACTGTTGGAAGCCTCGGACAGTTTCCACTGAAGGGAGAGCACAAAGCTGGCGTATTCCTTGTCGGTGATCAAATCGGTAGGCGCCGCTCCCGGTTTGTGCCCATTGCAGTGGATGGTGCCATCCTCCACACTCCAGGCGGCGATGGAGTGGTGTTGATATCCTCTCCATCCATCCAAATTTTCTCCATTGAAAAGGCTGATCCAGCCGCCGGAGGATGCAGAATCTGTTGCCAGGGAATCTTTGTGGCTTGTCTGGCCGGAATCACTTGCCGACCATTGGCAAGAAGCATATACAAGGGTTAGGGCAAAAAGGACACATAGTCGTCTCATAGGGATCGTTTAGGGATTTGTGTCTCCGGAAGATTTAAAAGTAGTCATTTTTTTGCGTTTACTGAAAAAGCCCCGCCGGTGACCCTGCCTGTCGGGGGATAATGCACTTTATCCGTATCTTTGCAGCGTTTTTCACGCGCAAAGCCTATCGTCAAAGGACGATCATAAAGGAACTAAGATCATGAAATCAATTACGGATTGTTTGGAGGAGCGAATCCTCATTCTGGATGGCGCGATGGGCACCATGATTCAGCGCCACAAGCTCACCGAGGACGATTTCAGAGGAGACATCCTGAAGAACCATCCCCGCGATTTGAAAGGGAATAACGACTTACTCAGCCTTACCCGCCCGGATATTATCCTGGATATTCACCGCCAATATCTGGAGGCAGGCAGTGATATTATTGAAACCAACACATTCAATTCCACGGCTATTGCCCAGGCGGATTATCACCTGGAAGATCGCGCTTTTGCGCTGAACCTGGCCGGTGCCCGGTTGGCGCGGCAGGCTGCGGACGAATATACGGCCCTGGATCCTTCCCGCCCCCGTTTCGTGGCTGGTGCCATCGGCCCGACCAATAAAACTTTGTCTTTGTCTCCCGACGTAAGCAATCCGGGATACCGGGCGGTCAGTTTTGACCAGGTGGCAGCTGCTTACTATGACCAGGTTCGCGGACTTGCAGAAGGCGGCGCGGATTTGTTGCTGATCGAGACGATCTTCGATACATTAAATGCCAAAGCGGCAATCCATGCCATTAAGCAGTATTTCCGGGATAGCGGAAGTTCCCCGCTGCCCATTATGATTTCCGGTACCATTACGGACGCTTCCGGAAGGACGCTTAGCGGGCAGACTCTGGAGGCTTTTTACATATCGGTCAGACATGCCCACCCGCTCAGCATAGGATTAAACTGTGCGCTCGGAGGCAGACAGATGCGCCCTTATATGGAAGAACTGTCCCGCCTGGCAGGATGTTATGTAAGCTGCTATCCTAATGCAGGATTACCGAATGCGATGGCCGAGTATGATGAGCAGCCTGAAGATACGGCCAGCGTGTTGCGGGAATTCGCCCAGGCTGGTTTTGTAAACATTGTAGGCGGGTGTTGCGGCACCACGCCTGATCATATTCGTCAGATAGCGCTCATGGTCAAGGATCTAGAGCCCCGCCCCGTAAATCAGGTGGCCTGAGAAGCCAGCCGGACAAAAGCATATAAAACATGAATGAAGCTGAGAGTGTGCCCCCGTTTCTACAGTTGTCGGGACTTGAGCCGGTAGCGATCCGGCCGGGTTCCCTTTTTGTCAATATCGGGGAACGTACCAACGTGACGGGTTCCAAGAAGTTCGCCCGGCTGATCCGTGAAGGGCAGTTCGAAGAGGCGCTGTCTATTGCCCGGCAACAAGTGGAAAATGGTGCCCAGATCCTGGATGTCAACATGGATGACGCGTTGCTGGACGGACAGGCGGCCATGGTCACTTTTTTGAATCTGCTCCAGGCCGAGCCCGACATCGCGCGGATTCCCATTATGATCGATTCCAGTAAGTTCACCATTATAGAAGCCGGGCTGAAATGCGTGCAAGGCAAATGTATCGTGAACTCCATCTCTATGAAGGAAGGAGAGGAAAAGTTCTTGCGTGAAGCGCAGCTTTGCCTGGATTTCGGAGCTGCAGTCGTAGTGATGGCTTTTGATGAACAGGGGCAGGCTGATACTTTGGAGCGACGCATCGCTATCACAGAACGGGCCTACGGCCTGTTGACCGAAAAGGTAGGATTTCCCCCGGAGGATATTATTTTCGATCTCAATATATTCCCCGTGGCCACGGGGATCGAAGCCCATGACAGATACGCCCTGGACTTTATCGAAGCCACCCGTGTGGTCAAAGAAAAGTTTCCGTTGGTCAAAGTGAGCGGAGGCGTGAGCAATCTGTCGTTTTCTTTCCGTGGGAATGATACGGTGCGCGAGGCGATGCATTCGGTCTTCCTGTATCATGCGATCCATGCGGGCATGGACATGGGAATCGTCAATGCGGGGCAGCTTAAGATCTATGATGAGATTGAGCCGATGTTGAGGGAACTATGCGAAGACGTCATTTTGAACCGGAAGTCTGACGCGACCGAAAAACTGCTGGCATTTGCCGAATCGGTGAAATCTACCGGCAAGAAAGACATTAAAAATCTGGAGTGGAGAAACGGCACTGTCGAGGAACGGCTTAGCCATTCCCTGGTCAACGGGATTACCGATTTTATCGAAGCCGATACCGAAGAAGCCCGACAGAAGTATCCCAAGCCGCTTGATGTGATTGAAGGTCCGTTGATGGACGGGATGAATATAGTCGGAGACTTATTCGGCTCAGGAAAAATGTTCCTGCCCCAGGTCGTGAAGAGCGCCCGGGTCATGAAGAAATCCGTCGCCGTATTGAACCCCTATATGGAAGCGGAGAAAGAGCGGATGCTGGCCGAGAAGGGCGTGGAGGCCCTCAATAACGGCAGGATCCTGCTGGCTACCGTGAAAGGCGACGTGCATGATATCGGAAAAAATATCGTGGGCGTAGTGCTGGGCTGCAACGGGTATGAAGTGATTGATCTGGGAGTGATGGTGCCTGCGGAAAAGATCCTGCAGACCGCGATTGAGAAGAAGGTGGATATGATCGGAGTAAGTGGCTTGATTACCCCAAGCCTGGACGAAATGGTGCATGTGGCCAGTGAGATGAAGCGACAGGGATTTACCTTACCGCTGTTGATCGGAGGAGCTACGACTTCACGGACGCATACTGCGGTAAAGATTGCCCCGGAATATGATCACGGGGTGATCCATGTACTGGACGCATCCCGTAGCGTGACTGTCGTCAGCGCTTTGTTGAACCGGGAAACCGCACCCACGCTTTTGAAAAAAACCCGGGAAGAGTATGCGGATGTACGCGAAAAATTTCATAGTAAGAAGTCGGCCAAACAATACCTGTCTTTAGAAGCGGCGCGGGAAAATAAAATCCAGCTTTCGTGGGAGGATTATCAACCTCCCAAACCTCAGTTTCTTGGGGTAAAATCTTTTGAAGACTATGATCTGGCTGCGATTGTGCCTTATATTGACTGGGGTCCCTTTTTCATAGCCTGGGAAATGCATGGAAAATTTCCGGCTATTCTCCAGGACGAGGTGGTCGGCAAAGAAGCCCAAAAACTTTTTGATGATGCGCAGGCGTTGTTGCACCGCATCGTGTCGGAAAAATGGCTGACTGCGAAAGCGGCTATCGGCATATTTCCCGCGCAAAGTGATGGAGCTGAACAAGTGCAGGTGTGTAATGAGGAAGGGGAAGAAACCTCCCTGGTATTTTTGCGCCAGCAGATCAAGAAGGCTGCCGGGCAGCCTAATCTGTGTTTGGCCGATTTTATCGCTCCCCGGCAGACGGGTAAAAAAGATTATCTGGGGGCCTTCGCGGTCACTACCGGCCTCGGCATAGAACGGTGGATTGAGCATTTTGAGAAAGACCACGACGACTATAACAAGATCATGTTAAAGGCGCTGGCTGACCGCCTGGCGGAAGCCTTTGCCGAACTCATGCATGAGAGGGTGCGCAAAGAATTCTGGGGATACGCCGGGCAGGAGCAGCTTTCCAACGAAGCCTTGATTGCGGAACAATACCAGGGTATCCGGCCGGCTCCCGGTTATCCGGCTTGTCCTGAACACACCGAGAAGAGAAAACTGTTTCGCTTGATCGACGCTACCGAGAAAGCCGAAATCATCTTGACGGACCATCTGGCAATGTACCCGGCATCCAGCGTGAGTGGCTGGTATTTTTCACATCCCGAATCCCGGTATTTTGGGATCGGCAAAATTCTTCCCGACCAGGTGGCGGCCTATGCCGCCTGCAAAGGATGGACGGTGGAGGAAGCCGAAAAATGGTTGAGGCCGCAACTCAATGATTAATTCCCTGGCCGTCCCCTCGGCTTGTCACCTCATGAGCCTGGTTCCAGGAAGGCCGGCTGGACAATTTCCCGGATCTCCGAAAAGGGAATAAATAGTTCGATGGATCCCACTACATAAGGCGCTACTTCATAGGGATTGTAAATAAAGCCTACTCCGTTTCCGGTAAGGTAAAAGTTGCGGGTGAGTGCCAGGTGCGGATCGAATAGGATGCCTTGGTCCCCGTTCAGTGCGCTTCCCTCGGGGATGTCATAAGCGACGCGGAGATGTTTTTCCAAAACCTGCCGGAGCGACGATTCGTAACCTGGTTTGAACACATCCTGTATCGTTAAGGTCTTTCCGCTGGTTACATCGAATACCCGTACCAGGGTATTACCCAGCCCGTGTGCTCCTCCTGTATACTGGTAATTTTCGTAAGCAATGCTGACCCGGTTACCCGCGTTCCACAGTATCTTCATCTCTACATCCGATTCCCAGTTAAATGACGCTGCCATCCGGCTCCCCGACCGGTCCTTAAGTTGTTGCTGGAGTTGTGTGTAGCTGGCAAAGAACGTGTCTCTGGCACTTTCCAACACGGCCGCCGGATCCATCGCCGATGAGTCGATGCCATAATAATTCTTCGTGATAGAATCTTTCAGCAGGGATATAGAAGGGGCGGATGTATTTTCGGTATCCGGCCACAGCAGCATGAGTTGTACCCGGGCTTTAGGAGAAGAATTTTCACTGGAATCCAGGGAGAGCGAGTCGCTGAGCGTATATACCTGCCAGCGAAGTGTTCCGGGGGGATATATTTCCTGGAGAGTGAAGGCACGTTGTTGCCCTGCGGTGTCCGACAACTGACCCTGGAATACGCCGGGCTGAGGAAAACTTCCACGCAAGGTGTCCACAGGGTTATAGTGATTATAACTGACTAGCAGCAAGTCGCCCGAACTGTCTTTATGGCCTGATACGGGTAACGGCCTGCCGGAGCTTCCATCAATCAGGGTGCCATCATAACGATCGGCATATTTGATCAGCTGCAAAATCATATTTTCATGGCCCACTGTGCCTTGGAAGTACTTGTAATACGCCTTGGTCACCTGTTCGGAGGGTTCACCCTTGGTCTGGCCGTTTGGTTTTTGACCTGAATGACAGCCTCCTAAAGCCAAGGCGGCCGCTAAGAAGAATGCCCATATCCCGGTGTTGCTGAACTGATCCGTATGCATGAAAAGTTCTTTTGTTTCCTTTTGTTAACTTCGCTTGGCACAACAAGGTACAAAAATCGGCATTTATGGAAAAGGAACAACTGGAAAGCATCCGAAAGGACTACCGCCTTGCCTCGCTGGACGAGCATGACGTAGCTGCGGATCCGTTAGTCCAGTTTGAACGTTGGTTTAACGAGGTACTTGCCAGTCAGGTGGAAGAGCCGAGCGCGATGACACTCGCTACGGCTTCGGCGGATGGTAAAGTATCGGCCCGGATCGTATTGCTGAAAGGCGTGGATGACCAGGGCTTTTATTTTTACACCAATTACGATAGCCGGAAGGGCCGGCAAATCACGGAGAACCCTTATGGAGCCCTGGTCTTTTTCTGGAAAGAGCTGGAACGGCAGGTCCGGGTCGAGGGAGCTATTTCCAGGGTGGCCGCTGCCCGCAGCGACGATTATTTTAAGTCCCGACCGGAGATGAGCCGGATAGGCGCCTGCGTATCTGCCCAAAGCCAGGTCATTCCTGACCGGAATTTTTTAGAAGAGCGGGTACGCAATTTTCAAGCCCAACAACAAGGAAAACCAATCCCGCGCCCCGATTACTGGGGAGGCTATACGCTATATCCTGAACGAATAGAATTTTGGCAAGGCCGGCCGAGCAGGCTCCATGACAGGCTGCAATATACCCGCGAAGCCGATCATGAATGGAAGCTATCCCGCCTGGCGCCCTGAAAGAAGGGGGCTAAGGCGCCGGCTTCTGGGAAGCAGGTTTCGAGGTGGCGGTCTTTTTTTTGTGTGGGCGGTGTTTGCCGAATGAACCGATATGACGCTTACCTTTTTTCGTTTTGATGTCTCCTTTTCCCATAATAAATATTTGTACGTGGTGAACGGAATCAGGCCAACGATGCGCCGGAAACCTTAATAAAAGGCCAACGGCGAGGCCAGGCGTAAAAATAAAAAGCAAGGAAAACTTCCTTGCTTTTTATTCGCAATAAGAAGTTTTACTTCAGCTTGCTGGAGAACTCTTTCCCGGCTTTGAATTTAGCCACCTTCTTGGCCGGAATCTTAATTTCTTTACCGGTTTGGGGATTGCGTCCCACACGGGCAGAGCGCTTGGTGACGGAGAAAGTGCCAAACCCAACCAGCGTAACTTTATCGCCCTTTTTCAGCGAGGTAACTACTGATTTAGTGAAAGAATCCAGGGCTTCGTTTGCCTGAGCTTTAGTAATGTCGGCATCCTTGGCAATTTTGTCAACTAATTCGGCTTTGTTCATAATTCATTGGTTTTTTAGATAATGAATGGATTGTGACGTAGGCAAATATAGGGCGTTTTAGCAGATTACCAAATTTTTCATCGGGCCCTAAATCGAAGGCCGGACCGGCTGAAAGGTACGGTAGGCAATGCTTTGGCGGAATTTGGCCTGACGCTTGTTTCAACCCTGAAAGCCGGTGAAGCACGTAAATCCCCTACAGCATTGGGTTTGAAGGCTTTTTCCCCGCCAAAACGACATCGTAGGAACCCGCCGGACCCGTCCTATAACCCTTGTGAAAAGTGCATTACCTGTGGATAATTTGTTCAATCCATTACTTCCATCAGGGTGCGAAAGATCAGGCAGCGGGTACCGAAACGCTTTTCTGCCAGGGCCTCCAGTGTTTCGGCGTACAGGCCTTCGTACTGCTGGAAACTGCTTTGAGAGGCCAAACTGTATTGGATGACATAGGTCCGGTCTTCATCGGGGTTCGTCTCCAGCAGGCGGCAGATCCGGTAGGACAGGAACAGGCCTGTCTCCATGACGGCGGGAAGATATTCGGTTTTCAGCCACCGCATCCAGTCTGTGTCAATGGCTGCCTCTACTTTGATGGTGGTGTTATATATTACCATGCCGGCCGGTTGCAGATGTTTGATTCAGGAATTCAACTCGAGGTATACAGGACAGTGGTCACTGTGCCGGACCTCCGGAAGGATTCTGGCACTTCTGAGCTGGTCTTTTAGCGGTTCGGTCGCATTGATATAGTCAATCCGCCAGCCTTTGTTGTTGTTCCGGGCATTGGCCCTATAACTCCACCAGCTATATTGATGTGGCTCCGTGTTGAAATGACGGAAGGTATCCACAAAGCCTGCGGCAAAAAATTCATCCATCCAACGGCGTTCTTCCGGCAGGAAACCAGAGGAGTTTTTGTTCCTGATGGGATCATGGATATCGATGGCTTTATGACAAATGTTATAGTCCCCGCAGACAATAAGCCTTGGCACCTCGCGGCGAAGCTCGGAGAGATAGCCCATGAATTGCTCCAGCCATAGATATTTGTAGCATTGGCGGATTTCACCGGTAGTCCCTGATGGAAAATAGGCATTGATCAGGCTGAAACGGGGAAAGTCCAGGCGTATGAGGCGGCCTTCTTCATCACTTTGCGTATTGCCGTTCCCGTAATAAACTTTCAGCGGTGCGGTTTTGGTGAAAACCGCCACTCCGCTGTACCCTCTTTTCCTGGCAGGATACCAATATTGATGATAGCCCAATTGTTCCACCAGGCTCCCATCTACGTTTTCGGGATGGGCCTTGATCTCCTGCAAGCAGATGACATCTGCAGGATCGGTTGCCAGCCAGTCGACAAATCCTTTTTTTATGGCAGCACGGATCCCGTTAACATTATATGTGATAATACGCATCGGTGAATATTCGGAAGATTCTCAGAGGGCTATTGCCGGCGCGCCTGGGCGGCTTCTACCCAATTGTGGATATCCTCACAATCGGTATAGGCCGGATCCACTTTCAGATAAAAGTCAGGAATATGTTTGTCAAACCAGTTGTTGAGCGCCTTGTATTGTTTGAGCTGAAGTGCCTGGGCCTGAATCCTTGCATAATCTTCCTGTAAGTTCTCCTGATGCGGCTTACTGCGAGACTTCAGGTAGACAATGCGGACCGCTTTTTGCTCCGGCATCCGTTCGTTTGGAGTATAGACGACCGGTGCTGAGATTTCTCCTATTTTCAAGGTATCCAACAACAGTACGATGCCCGGGTCAAGATCTTCCATACTCATGAAAGTAGAACCGTCTGGCATGACGAACATACCGCCCGTATTCTTAGTCCCCCCTTGAATGTTGTCGTCATCGCTGTACCTGGAGGCGGCTTCTCCAAAGTTAAGCTTCTTGTTCAGGATGTTATCGCGTACGGTATCCAGGGAACTAATGGCCCGGTTTAAATCGGATTGGGTTGTGGGCGGGATCAAAAGAATGTGGCGCACCTTGGCTATATTCCCTTCCCGGCTAACCATCTGCACGATATGATAGCCAAACTGACTTTTGAACACAGGAGATATCTCCCCGTTCTTCAATCGGAAGGCAGCAGCCACAAATTGAGGGTCGAACATATGCTGTGTACGGTCTACAGTGAGAATTTTTCCTCCCGTAGCCAGGTCTTTGGAATAGAGATTGGCCAATACTTCAAAGGACCGTTTTCCGCTTAAAGCTTCTTCCCGGTAGGACTTCAGCTGATTGATGATGTAGTTGACTACATCTTCGCTGGGCTTGGGTGTAATGACGATTTGGCCCACCTCCACTTCAGACTTAAAGAAAGGCAGGCTGTCCTTTGGGATTTTATTAAAAAAATCTTCTACTTCCGTAGGTGTGATCTTGACCTCATCCACGATTTTTTTCTGCATTGCCTGGGCAAGCAGGATATCACGGATGTCGTTGCGATATTTGTCTTTGATCTGATAAATGCTCATGCCCAATACCTGCTCCATCTTCTGCTGCGACCCGTAAAGGCTGATAAAATAACGCACACGGTGTTCCAGATTCTGTTCTACCTCATCTTCGCTCACCGGCAAACTGTCCTTTTCCGCTTGCAACGTAAGCACGTTCTGGGAGAGCATTTGTTCTAATACCATGCAGGGAGCTTCGGGAGGTAAGGTGTGATACTGCTCCTTTTGCTTGACCAGCATATTTTCCAGATCACTTTGCAGGACGATTTTGTCGCCTACCGTAGCTACGATCTTGTCCGCAGCAGGCGGGTTTTGCGTATTATATACAAGCGTTTGCGCCTCTGCCTGGAGGAACCCCACGGAGCTCACTGCTGTGCACAGCGCATATAGCCAGATACGTTTTATCATCACGACCAAAATTAGAGATTAAATCACAAGACCCTCTTTCCGGACAAAGGCTTTAACATAAATTTAAACCATGCTTCCGAACCCGGGATCAGAGGGTTCTCTTGACTTCCACTTCTTCGAAGCCCTCGATCATGTCACCCACCTTGATGTCGTTGTAATTCTTAATGACCAGACCGCATTCCATTCCGGAAACCACTTCCCGCACGTCGTCTTTGAACCGTTTCAGCGACGCCAGTTCTCCTGTGAAAATGACGATACCATCCCGGATGAGGTGAAGTTTGGTGTTGCGGTTCATCTTGCCGTCCAGCATAAAACATCCGGCCACGGTGACTTTGTCGATGCGGAAGGTTTCCCTGACTTCGACATTGCACAGTACTTTTTCTTCGATCTTGGGTTCCAGCATCCCCTCCATGGCGCTCTTGATCTCCTCAATGGCATCATAGATAATGGAATAAGTCCGGATTTCTATGTTTTCATTCTCCGCCAGCTTAGCTGCCTGCAGCGAAGGACGTACCTGGAAGCCTACGATAATGGCGTCCGAAGCAGTTGCCAGCAATACATCAGATTCGGTGATCTGACCCACGGCTTTGTGTACCACGTTGACCACAATCTCGTCGGTGGAGAGCTTCTGGAAAGAGTCACTCAGTGCTTCTACAGAACCGTCCACATCCCCTTTGATGATAATGTTGAGCTCCTTGAAGTTACCCAAGGCAAGCCGGCGGCCGATCTCTTCAAGAGTAATGTGCTTTCTGGCGCGGATTCCTTGTTCCCGCATGATCTGAGCCCTTCGATTGGCCACCGATTTTGCTTCGGATTCGTCTTCAAAGACCTTGAATTTCTCTCCGGCTTGTGGGGCACCGTCCAGACCCAGGACCTGTACGGGTGTGGAGGGGCCCGAATGTTCAATACGGGCTCCCCGTTCGTTGAACATGGCCTTAATTCTGCCGTGATTGGATCCGGAAGCGATCATGTCCCCCTGATTTAAAGTACCGTTCTGAATCAGGACCGTGGTCACATATCCGCGTCCCTTGTCCAGGGAAGCTTCAATGACTGTACCTGAAGCGGGCCGGTCGGGATTGGCTTTCAATTCCAGCAAGTCAGCCTCCAACAATATTTTTTCCAGCAACAGGTCCACATGGGTTCCCTGTTTAGCAGAGATTTCCTGAGATTGGTATTTACCCCCCCAGTCTTCCACCAGCAGGTTCATGCCGGCCAGTTGCTGTTTTATCTTTTCCGGATCGGCTCCTTCCTTGTCAATCTTATTGATGGCAAAGATCATCGGGAGCCCCGCTGCCTGGGCATGAGAAATCGCCTCACGCGTCTGCGGCATGATGGCGTCATCCGCTGCCACGACGATTACGGCGATGTCCCCGACGGTGGCTCCACGGGCACGCATGGCGGTGAACGCCTCATGACCCGGCGTATCCAGGAAACATATTTTTCGGTCTGAGGGTAAGGTCACCAGGTAGGCGCCGATATGCTGGGTGATCCCGCCAACTTCACCCGCGACCACGGCTGCATTGCGAATATAATCCAGCAGGGAGGTCTTTCCGTGGTCGACGTGGCCCATGATCGTCACAATCGGAGAGCGGGGTACGAGGTTCTCCGGGTTGTCTTCCTCATCGGTCTCAATCAGGTCTTCCTGTTCTTCCAGATCAATGAATTCCACTTCATAGCCGAATTCACCTGCGACCAGTTCGATCACCTCGGCATCCAATCGTTGGTTGATCGATACCATGATACCCAGGCTCATGCATTTACTGATGACGTCTGCAAAGCTGACATTCATCAGGCTGGCAAACTCATTGACGGAGATAAACTCCGTCACCTGCAATTTGCCGCTTTCTTCGGCTGCATGGGCAGCTTGTTGTTCGGCCAGCTCTTCGCGTTTGGCGCGGCGATATTTGGCCTTCAGGCTTTTACCCCGGGAGGTACCGGCCAGCTTGGCCTGGGTTTCCCGGATTTTTTCCTGAATCTTTTTTTCGTCTATCTCATGTTCCACATGGTGCTTGCCCTTGCGATCTTTCCGGCCGGGCAAGGTCCTTTCACGCCGGCCATCGGTCCTGCCGGGAGCCGAGGGAGATGATTTCTTTTCCAGCGGAATGCGCTTACGCTTGCGCTTGTTCTGGTCTCCTTTATGGTCCTTATCCTTGCGGTCCTGTTCTACGGGCAGGTCGATCTTCCCGACGAGTTTGGGGCCAGTGAGTTTGTTTCGCTTGATATTTTCAATGACCGGAGGCTGGTTCTCTGCCGGCGGTGTGCCTTCGGCAGGCGTCTGTGCTGGAACAGTAGCAGGAGTCTCAGGTGTTTCAGCCGCAGGAGATTCCGAGGGTGCTTCGGGTTTTCCCTCCGCTGTAGGCTCTTCTTTTTTCTTTTTCCGGATTTCGCCTTTTCTGGGCCGGGTAGAGGCGTCTATTTTGTCCAGATCGATGGTGTCGACCACCTTAGGACCAATAATCCTTCCAGGCTCTTCGGCAGGTTTTTCCTCAGGAACCTCTTCGGCAGGCGGTATCTCCGCCGGGGGCGCCGGTGATTCAGCGGGTTGCTCCTGGGAGGGTTCCGGAGCAGCAGTTTCGGCCGGAGGAGCTTCTGGCACGGGGGGAGCCTCTGGCGGGGCAGGCGGTTCTTCCTTGACCGCAGTGTCCGCTACGCCTTTAGGCAAATCAATCTGGTCACTTTTCCGTTTGTTAACCTTGTCCTGTTGAAATTCGTCCTGCAGGGATTCATACATCTCTTCCGACAACCGGGTGTTCGGCTTTACATCGTCCAGCTTGAATCCTTTCGCCTTCAGAAAGTCCACCAAGGTCTCCTTGCCAATGTTGAATTCTTTGGCAGCAGCCAGCAGTCGCGGTGTTTTGGTTGTTACAGCCATTCAGTAATACTCCTTTGTTTTTTTAGATTCACCCGCACCACAGAAGAAATCTCCCGAGCGCTGTCCCTGCCCGGCAAAGACCGGTCGTGGTTATTCGCTTTCGTCTTCCTCTTCTTCAAATTCCTCCTGTAAAATGCGGCGGATGTCCCTGACCGTTTGCTCTTCCAGGTCGGCCCGGCGGACCAGCTCCTCTACACTCAAGTCCAGTACGCTACGGGCAGTGTCACATCCAATTTTCTTTAGTTCGTCTATGATCCAGCTATCAATTTCATCGGAAAATTCATCCAGGTCAATGTCGTATTCCGTGTCATTTTCTTCATCGCGGTACACATCGATTTCATAATCTGTAAGCTCCTGGGCCAGCTTGATGTTTACTCCCCGCTTACCAATTGCCAGAGAAACCTGGTCTGGTTTGAGATATACGGCCACATATTTGTTTTCCTGATCCAAATCCATGTGCGATATTTTCGCCGGCGTCAGCGCACGCTGGATCAGCAACTGGATGTTATTGGTGAAATTAATGATGTCAATATTTTCATTGCGCAATTCACGCACGATGCCGTGGATGCGGCTTCCCTTCATCCCCACGCAAGCGCCTACCGGATCGATGCGGTCGTCGTAGGATTCTACGGCTACCTTGGCCCGCTCTCCGGGCTCGCGGACGATTTTGCGAATCACGATCAGTCCGTCAAAAATCTCCGGAACCTCTATTTCCAGCAATTTGGCTAAGAACGACGGGTGCGTTCTGGAAAGGATGATCGCCGGCATGTTATTTTTCATTTCCACCTTTTTGACCACGGCGCGAACGGTCTCTCCTTTTTTGAAGAAATCAGAGGGAATCTGCTCCGATTTTGGAAGCAGCAACTCATTTCCTTCATCATCGAGCAATAAGGCCTCTTTGCGCCATACCTGATACACCTCTCCGGAGATAATCTCCCCAACCCTTTCCGAATATTTGCCCAACAGGATATTCTTCTTTAAATCGCCTATCCTGGCGCTCAGGGTCTGCTTGGCAGCCAATACGGCCCTGCGGCCGAATTCGAAGATGTCTACTTCTTCATATACTTCTTCTCCCACCTGATAATCGGGCTCAATCTTGATGGCTTCCGAATAAGCGATCTGCATATTGGGATCCTCCACTTCTCCGTCTTCCACAATTTCCCGCCTCCGGATGATTTCCAGGTCACCCTTTTCGGTGTTGACGATCACGTCAAAGTTCTCATCAGAGCCGTATTTTTTGCGCAGGAGCGTCTTGAATACATCCTCCAGCACTTTCATCAAAGTCGGACGATCGATATTTTCTGCTTCCTTAAACTCTGTAAAGGATTCGATCAGATTAATGCTTGCCATGTTTTAGTTTTTTTAAAAAACCACACATACTTTGGTATACTTTATTTGATTAAAAAGAATTCTTGTCTGTTTGATCTCCCGGACTTTTTTGCTTCCGGAAACCTGTTCCAGGACAATCCCTTCCTCGGTAACCTCCAGAAGCGTCCCTTCCTGGCTGGTCTCATCCAGCAGCCCCACCGCTACCCGTCTGCCGATGTTTTTCCGGTACTGCCGGTAGCTGTGCAGCGGTTCATCCAGTCCCGGAGAGGATACTTCCAGGGAAAAGTTGCCTTCGGTGCCAAACAGGGCGGCCTCGTCTATTTTCCGGTAGAGCGCCCGGTTGATCGCGGCCAGCTGGTCGATGGCCGCACCCCCGTCCGCATCCACAAACACTTTCACCTGAGCAGAAGGGGTGATCTTTACCTGCACCAGGAAGTAATCAGGCCTTTGTGCCAGTTCTTTTTCTGCTAACCCGGTGATCGTTGTTTTGATGGCTTCTTTTTCCATGGGTGCCAATAAAGAAGGGGACGCGACGCTGTCCCCTTCCGTTGTTTCTCAATTCCAGTGCAAAAGTACACTTTTTCTCTCATCCAAAAAATTTGCCGGGATTATTTTAAAAATTCAGGACCAATGCGTATTTTCAGGTATTCACCAATCTGAAAATTTATGATCTGGACGCTTATTATCGGCGGCGTAGCCGGCTGGCTGGCCGGCAGAATCATGCGGGGCGATGGCTTCGGTGTCATTGTCGACATTATCGTAGGGCTGATCGGCGGCTGGCTGGGCGGGATGGTCCTGGGCTGGCTGGGAATCACCTCCGGGGGAACCCTGATCGGCCGGTTGGTCGTGGCTCTGATCGGATCCATCATTCTGATTTGGATCATCCGGTTGATTCGCAGATAACGTTAATGAAAATCTAAAAGTCCTCCGCATTTCCTGCGAATCCGGGAAATTCGGACTACATTTGTGCTATGGGCAGATTTTTAGAAATAGCGCTCGAGATTCTCTTCCTGTACTTCCTGTACCGCCTGGTTTTTGATTTTATCATTCCGATTTACCGGTCCAGCAAAAAAGTGCATTCCCACCTGAAAGAAATGCAGGAGCGGATGCAGGATCAGCTGCGCAAAGACCGCCAGCAGCGCCCACAGGCCCCTCCCCAGAAAGAAGGAGAATACATTGATTACGAAGAGGTCAGGGAAAAATCCTAACCCATTCCCGGATCAGTAGCCTGCTCCTTTTACCGACATTTGTACCCTGTAAAGTGCTTTAGATGCTGTAATGAACAGCTGGTCGTGATTTTTGCCGCCAAAGCAGACGTTCGCTGACCACGGTTCATCGATCGGGATATGACCGATTTGCTGCCCCTGGGGATTGTACACGGTGATCCCATTTCCGGTGGTGTAGAGATTTCCATGCTGGTCTATGGTGAGTCCGTCGGCAGCGTGGTCCACGAAAAAGGTCTTGTCCTGCAGGCTGCCGTCCGGGGCGATCTTGTACCGGTAAATCTTGGCTGCTTCAATGTCTGCGATATAAATCTCACTGCCATCAGGAGTCCCTACGATGCCGTTGGGCTTTTTCAGATCAGACACGACCCGGACGGGAACAGATGCACCGGGAGCCAGGTAATACACATCCTGGGACTTCATATCCGGGGCGGTCCGGGTCCAGTATTTCCGCTGATAATAGGGATCGGTGAAATACATGCCGCCCTTGGCGTCGACCCAGACGTCATTGGGGCCATTGAGCCGCACACCCTCGAAGTTTTTCACCAGTATGGTCACTTCTTTGGAAGGGCTGACCGACCACAATTGGTCGTGTTCATCTGCGCAAACGATCAAATTGCCCTTAGGATCGAAATACATGCCGTTGGCGCGGCCCGCCGAATCCATAAATACAGAAAGCTGGCCGTCTGTGCTGTATTTCCAGATTTGGTTGTTGGGCTGGTCAGTAAAAAACACGTTTCCTGCCCGGTCGGCAGCAGGACCTTCGGTGAAACTGAATTGCTTGGCGATTAATACCGGTGTCCCGTGGCCGAGGGTATCCCCCGGCGGAGCAGCTGCCGCCCAGGCATGAAGACCGCCACTTAATATAGCCGGGGTTAGTCCCAGGATAAGGCAAAGGGTATGCATACTTTTTTTAACAAATATAACAAACCTTCCCGATGAGGCCGTAATCTCCTTCGTATAGCCGGTCTAAGAAGCCGGGGAATTTTACCGCCGCTCAGCTGCTCCACGCACCCTCCTTTCCAGGAGGTAACCCGATGGACATCCCGTGCAGCAATATGCCGTTCCGGCGAACCCTTCATGGCCAATTTTGTCTGCGTAATGCTTGAGCAGCATGTGATCAGGGCAGGGCGAAAGCTTGGAAGGGATGCAGGCTGGTCGTCCATATCGGCGTGAGAAAAATGACCTTCAGATACAGCCGGAAAATTTCCAAGCGGATAATTATTTTTGAATTTTTTACCGCACTATTGTGAATAATTGGCTTAATTTGTGACCCCTGACGGGACGGCAAATTCATTCCTGTCACAGAAATTCTAACCATAATGACAAAAAAACAATCCGAAACTTCCGCCGGAGCGGCGGATTTATTCTCCATGATTAACACGCCGGAATCCGCCTCACTGTTCAACCGCCGTGAGATCCTGGGAATGGCCGGTGTGGCCGGTTTAACGGCATTAACCGGCATGACCGGCTTGACAGCCTTCACCAATACCGCATCGGGTGCCGTGCTACAGAGACCACAAAGGCGGCCCCGCGTAGCTTGTCTCACGACCTATTGGGCGGCTCCAAATTCGCATGCCGACTGGATCTTCGCCAAGCTGCTGGACGGCTATTGGTGGAAAGGCGCCCACACCCCTTCACAAGTGGAGGTGGTTTCCGTATACATCGATCAACTGGAAGCCAGCGGGCTGGGCCAGAAAGTATGCAAACTGAAAAATATTCCCATCTACAAGACCGTGGCCGAAGCCGTCACCCTTGGCGGGAAGGAACTCGCTGTAGACGGCGTGGTCATCGTTGCGGAGCATGGCGTGTATCCGACCAATCTCAAAGGACAGTGGCTTTTGCCGCGCTGGTGGATATACCAGCAGGTGATGCGGGTGTTTGAGAAAAGCAAGCGATCGGTACCCGTCTTTAATGACAAGCACTTCTCTTACAGCTGGAATGAAGCCAAGTGGATGTTTGACAAATCCAGGGAGCTGAATTTTCCTTTGACGGGCGGTTCCTCCATCCCGACTTATTATCGCACACCGGAGATCGAACTGGAAAACGACACGCCCATAAAGACATCGATCGTGGTGGGAGGCGCGGCCGATGAAGGCGCCCTTTTTCATTGCGTGGACGTGCTTCAGGCTTTTGTCGAACGCCGCAAGGGCGGTGAGACAGGCGTCAGATCCGTGCAGTGCATCCGGGGACCTGAAACATGGAAATGGACCGAACGCAATCCCTGGGCAGCAGACCTGCTGGAGTCTGTACGAAAGAAATTTAATCTGAAGCCGGGGCATTTTCAGGAAAATAAGCGCCCGAATGTCTGTATCGTCGAATATAATGACGGCACGAAAGCCGCCGTATTTTCCGGCCGGGGAGTGGGGTGGACCTACGCGGGGGATATCGAAGGCCAGGCTGAGCCGACAATTGTTTCCATGCTCGGCTGGCCGGGACCGTATTCGCAATACCACGCGGCCAACGCCCACGAACACTGGCTTATCCAGATGATGCTCACCAGGAAGGAACCCTTCAATGCGGAACGGCTGCTTCTGTCCACTGGGATTGTATCCCATAATATGGATTCAAACTGGGAAAACGGCCGTTATTCGCCCGTCGGACGCCGCATCGAGACGCCCTTCATGAACATGACCTACCGCCCGACGCGGGGGGCGATGTTTGAGACGGGGGAACGTCCGCCGAACCGGCCTTACATCCGGGGTTTTGCTACCTAAGCCTTGCGCCCGGGAGAGAAAATTCCTCCATGCAACATTGTCATTTTTACGCATCAATCCCCGTATTGATCCGTGAACCATAGATTATTTTGAAGCATACCCAGATGAAACGCAGAGACCTTATTAAAAGCTTAACCCTGTTACCGATCGGAAGTGCACTTCCCATGAAATCCCTGTTAACTACGCCTGCCGCCGGGTATGAAGTTCCCTTCCCGGCTCCGACCCATATGCCTAATAAGCCGATGCCTGAGTTGCATCGCAGGGCATTTGTGATGGACGGGCATGTCCATGTGATGACCCGTGAGTTATTGCTGCATACCGATATCGGTCAGCGTTATTCTGACGGAAATGTGGATCTTCCCCGGGCTAAAGAAGGCGGTATAGACGCCATGTTCTTTTCGGTATACACTCCTGATGTTTATTATCCCGGAAGGTTCGAGATAAAAAATACCTTTCGGGTGGTGAATCTGGCCTTGGACCAGATCAGGAAGAATGACTCCATGATTGAGCTGGCGCTTAACGCTTCTGATATACACCGCATCAATAGAAAAGGCAAAATGGCCGCCTTCCTGGATCTGGAAGGCGGGTTTGATCTTAATGGGGATATGAACCTGCTGCGCGCCTTGTATAAGCTCGGCTTGCGCTCTATGCAACTGACTGCTCACAATACGACCAATGCATTTATCGATGCCTGCAACGATGTGTATACCTGGGGCGGAATTAATGATTATGGCAGGAAGGTGATCAAAGAAATGAATGACCTGGGTATGGTGATCAATGTAGCGCACGCTTCCAACGACGCCATCATCCAATCCGCCGAGGCGAGCCGAGACCCGGTAATCTATAGCCATGGAGGCTTTTACAGCATAGTGGATCATCCCCGCTGCATTACCGACGAAGCGGCAAAAGCCGTAGCAGCAAAGGGAGGCGTCATCGGGGTACATTTCGGAAGCCTCTTCAATAATCCCAAATACTGGCAGTGGCAGAAGCCGAACAATCCTATCGTGAAACAACCTGTCCCTCAGCCGGCCGTACCCAGAATCTTTAGTGCACAGATCCCCGGACAAACCATTGAAGACGTTGACAAAGAGTTGGCAAAACAAGTTCCGCTAAATTTCAGAGGGACCATTCCAGACCAGTATTGGATGCATGTCGATCAGCTGGCAAAGGTGATTGACTACGGGGTAAACCTGGTGGGGGAAGATCACATAGCCCTGGGTTCCGATTTTGACGGAGGGCCTGAACTGCCACACGAGATTAAAGACATCAGCGATTACCCACAGATGACCATCGCGATGCAAAAAATCGGTTACAGCGATGAAAGAATCAAAAAGATCCTGGGCTTAAATTGGCTTCGTGTGATCCGGCAGGTGACCGAAGGCAAGTAGGTGCCATGGGCTTATTTTGAACGCACTGAAAGGCGAAGGATCGTCTCTAATGGTACTCATATCGCCACCTGGCGCCCGAAAACTTTCAGGATAAGGGTAAAGGCAACTGCTGCAAAAAAGCGAGGTCACAGTAAGCCCCGGCCTGGATCGAGGGACCTCTTTACAGCTGTCCTTCCCAATCCCCAAGAGTCGTACACACCGCAGATTCTTACCCGGTATTCCAAGGGCCGACGCGGCCCTTTCCTTGTTCCCTATGCTGTGGGCGATTATGCCCATGACAGCCCCGGTAACACCCCCCACGGCCTCCCATTCGCCTGGAGCTATACCAGGGCGGTAAGGTGATAGAATAGACGTCGCCCATGGGCGAAGCGTTAAACTCCGGAAGCACAAGAGGCTTGCCCGTAGAGAATGGTACCTATCATAGAAGTGAACGATACAGGGCAGAAAAAGAAATTGTGATAGAAAATCCTTGTTTTCGTGCAGCTGGTCGGAGAACGCCATCTAAATCACCAAGGAAATTCTTGCAAATGAAACGCAATGTTTGTGATTTTGTTTGCACCGGCATAAAAAAAGAGTTTCGCAAAATTCGCTGAAACTCTTTTCTATACTAGGTGACCCCGCAGAGACTCGAACTCTGGACCCGCTGATTAAGAGTCAGCTGCTCTACCAACTGAGCTACGGAGTCCACACGCGATACGGCCCTAAGCCTAATCTATATAATAGCAAGTCGCCGCTATCGTTTTGATGCATGCTTTCTCGTCTTGCCGATGATCGGAACTTAGACCATAAGAGCGGCGAAATTACGATAAAATCGTTGTTTGCACAACTCAAGAAAAGTAAAATATTCCCCCGGGGCTATAGCGATCGGCTGAGCAGGGTGAGGTGATCGTCTTTAGTAAAGTGAATAGTGGAACAGAAATACCGGATGATAGCTCACCTTTTCACTGAGGGTATAAAAAGCGTCTCCTGCCAAGTTCCAGGCAAGGGCTTCTCCCTGGGGTTCCGGATCATAGGCAAGCTTTTGGGGGGCACGCTGCAGACAGTCGGTTATGGCTTCTCCGTCCTGACGGTCCCAGTAGAAAATATCCTGATAATTCTTGATCAGGATTCTCCGGCCATCTGGAGAAATATCCGCGGCGGTGACGCCGGTCAACGGCAGAATAGCCATCTTATCCATGCGCTGTGCCTCCTGCAGCGACTGCGGATAACGGGCTACATACAAGCCGGCTGAATCCCCTTTAGTCACGATGTAAATGTCCCGGCTTAACGGATCGACCATGAGCGCTTCCGCATTATGCGGACCATCAGGATAAAACAGATTGATGACATCGAATTGTTGAATCAGCGAATCTTTCCACTGCGTGGGGTCGGGGTTGGGTTCTGTGAACCGGTACACCGTGATGAAGGGAAAGATCTGCAGGTTATCTCCGATATCGGCCAGATAGAGCTCGTAATCGCCCTGTTCCCCCCGGGCTCCTGCAATGTCTTCCCAATCCCTGTTCCACAGGCCATCCAGATATTGAATACCCAATAAATTCCCGCTTTGATCAAGCAGGTATAAGGCTGCCCGGTTGCCGCTGTCTTCCTCTCCCCAGAACCTGTCATGCCCCTTATCGGAGGCATGCGCCAGTCCGGAAATCTCCCCGATGCTGTCGGCCTGCCAGGGGACGCTATCGGTCAGGGAAAATAAATGCGATACGGGTAGGCTGTCTGTCTGGTAATTGGCGGTTTGTACCTGTGCAGGCGGAACCCGCGGACCGGCGAGTGCCTGGTGTTTTTCGCAGCCCGACCACCCAATTCCTAAAGCAATACTGCATGTCCAAACAGACACGCCTATGAGGTACGCGTTTTTTCTCATCTCTCTATGACTCAGTGATCATCTGGTGGGAAATCAGGCATGTGCGGATGGCATGCCCCCTAACTAAAGGCCAAGGTACCCGCTGCTGCCGGAAACGCACCACAACGATTCGTGAAGGCGGGTAAATTTCCAGTAAAAGCGGGGCTATGGAAGGTGGCACAGGCCTCAGCGTCTCGGATTATTTCCGTAAGTTTGGTATATACAAAGAAGGGCTATGGCAGAGGCATTTATTGTAGCCGGATTCCGGTCGGCGGTGGGGAAAGCCCCCCGCGGCAAGTTCCGTTTTTTCAGACCGGACGATCTCGCCGTGGAAGTGATCCAAGGATTGCTCGCCTCGGTACCGGCGCTGGATACGCGGCAGGTGGACGATGTGATCGTGGGAAATGCCGTTCCTGAGGCCGAACAAGGATTGCAGGTAGGAAGGATGATCGCCCTGCGTGCGATCGGAGAGCATGCCCCCGGCATGACGGTGAACCGGTATTGTGCCTCGGGGCTGGAGGCCATTGCGATTGCCCATGCCAAAATCAGCCAGGGTATGGCAGACTGCATCATAGCGGGCGGCACCGAGAGCATGAGCCTGGTACCTACTTCGGGCTGGAAGACCGTTCCCAATTACGCCATAGCCCGGGAGAACCCCGACTATTACATCGGGATGGGCCTTACCGCAGAAGCCGTAGCCCGGGAGTATCAGATTAGCCGGGAAGACCAGGATGCGTTTGCTTTTGCTTCCCATCAGAAAGCCCTGAGGGCAATTGCTGACGGCCATTTCCGTAAAGGAATTCTACCGGTCACCGTAGAAGAAATCTATGTCCAGGAGGGCAAAAAAAAGTCCCGTACCTATGTGGTGGATACCGATGAAGGTCCCCGGCCGGATACTTCCCCTGAAGCGCTGGCCAGACTTAAGCCTGTGTTTGCCGCGGGCGGCACCGTGACGGCGGGAAATTCTTCGCAAACTTCTGACGGGGCTGCCTTTGTCCTGTTGATGAGCGACAGGCTCATGCAACAGTTGAACCTGGTGCCGGTCGCCCGCCTGGTGTCCTGCGCGGTTGCAGGCGTTCCACCTCGTATCATGGGCGTGGGGCCCGTAGAAGCCGTTCCCAAAGCGCTCCGGCAGGCAGGCCTCCGGCTGGAGGATATTGATCTGATAGAGCTTAACGAGGCGTTTGCCTCCCAGTCCGTCGCCGTCATCAGACAACTGGATCTTAATCCGGAGCGCGTCAATATCAATGGCGGAGCCATTGCCCTGGGGCACCCCCTTGGCTGCACGGGATGCAAGTTGACCGTCCAGATCATCCACGACCTGGCCCGGTTGAAAAAGAAATACGGGATCGTGACGGCTTGCGTCGGTGGCGGCCAGGGAATTGCCGGTGTGATTGAAAAGCTCTGACCCGGTTTCACCTATACGCCTTTTCCGAATAAATGATAAATGGTAAAAGGTTCTTCCTGCGGTTTGCCTTATCTTTGTCTACGCGCAAGCTGCATATACTGTGAGTAAATCACCATCACTTTTGCATAAAATCGGGTGGGGCCTGATGGTAGCCGTGTTCTTTTTTGCGGCTACTCCCCGTGATTTCGTCCACGACGAAGTGGTATCGCACATGGATACCATCGATAATGTCCATGCGCATCCGGGGTTCAGTAAGGTACACATCCATTGTGAATTTCTGAGAGAGTTTCTTTCCCCTTCTCTTCCCGGAGAGCAGCCGCAATACTTTTTTACCTGGACGGCCCAGCATCTTCTCTTTGCCGCAAGCTGCCCCATTGCCCCGGTGCAGTATCTATGTACACTTTTCCTCCGCGGTCCCCCTTCCGCCTGTTGATCCCATCTGTTTGACCACCATATGGCAGCCGGATACCGGTTCGCCAGAGATCTACGATCCATGATTTATTGATTATTCGATTTTCCCTCAGCAAGGGGGAAAAGCAAAGAAATAGTATGAAAGAAAAAGCAAACCATGCAGGATGGATATGCCTGCTCTGCTTATTGGGATCATTATCCTGCTTCGCGCGGGATGACCGCAATATACTCCGCGGTAAAGTCACCGATGCCGCCAGCCACCAGCCTTTGGCAGGAGCCACGGTATATGTGCCTGAGTTAAAGGCCGGCACGGTCTCCAATGCGGAGGGAGTCTATACCCTTAAAAATATCCCTGCGGGTACTTACCTCGTCCAGGTGCAGTATCTGGGATACCAGACCCTTTCGGAGACCCTGACCATTAAGGACGACGTCAGTCATAATTTTGCCCTGTCCACCTCCGTGGTGGAACAAGGGGAAGTGGTCGTGACCGGCATGAGCATAGCCAGCGAAGCCAAGCGAAGTCCCATGCCGATTCAAAGCATCTCCAGCCAGCAGTTGAAGCATGAGTCCTATACCAACATCATCAACGCGGTAGCTAAGGAACCGGGAGTCAATGAGATCACCACTGGTCCGGCTATTTCCAAGCCCGTCATCCGCGGACTGGGTTATAACCGTGTCGTCGTGGTAAATGACGGTATCCGGCAGGAAGGGCAGCAGTGGGGCGACGAGCACGGTATCGAAATTGATGATTACAATGTCAATAAGGTCGAGATCCTTAAAGGGCCTGCCTCGTTAATGTACGGTTCTGACGCCCTTGCCGGCGTGATCAACATCATTTCCAACCAACCCGCGCCCGAGGGGGTGATCCGCGGAAATGTCCAGGCCAACTATCAAACGAACAGCGGGCTGGCCGGTGTTCACGGCAGCGTCGAAGGAAACACGAACGGGTTTGCCTGGAATGCTTACGGAACCCGCGAGCTCTCGCACGACTATAAGAATAAATACGACGGCTACGTGTTCAACTCCAAGTTCCGTGAGACCAATTTTGGCGGGATGGTCGGGTTAAATAAGCAATGGGGATATTCCCGCCTGGAATTTGCCGCCTATCACCTCAACACCGGCATGGTGGAGGGAGACCGGGATTCTCTGGGCCGTTTTATCCGGGAGGTTGCCTCCGGCAATGACGTCGGGGAGCAGGCCGCCACGCATAAGGACTTTGTATCCTATCAGCCCCGGGTGCCGTTTCAGCACATCACCCACAACAAGCTGGTCTGGGACAATGCGCTTTACCTGAATAACGGCAGCCGCCTGACCCTGACCCTTGGAGCCCAGCAAAACCTCCGGCGTGAATTCGGGGAAGTGCTTACCGCGGATGTTCCGGGCCTGTATCTCCGGCTTAACACCCTCAATTATGATCTGAAGTACTTCCTGCCCACCTGGAACGGCTGGCAAACCGCGGTCGGAATTGGAGGCATGGTGCAGGGCAACCGGAATCTCGGCATGGAGTTCCTGATTCCGGACTATGACCTGTGGGACGCAGGTGCTTTCCTGTATGCCAAGAGAAATTTCCAGAAGCTGACGCTCAGCGGCGGAGTGCGGTTTGACAACCGTACTCTGCATGCGGACGGATTATACCTAAACGGAGAAGGCAAGCCCGTCTCCGTAGGCTCCACGGGGGCGACCCGCAAGTTTGAGGACTTCCACCGGAACTTCTCCAGCTTCTCAGGCAGTGCCGGACTCAGTTATGAGGCGTCATCCAAGGTCACCCTGAAGGCCAATGTGGCTCATGGTTTCCGGGCTCCTAACCTGGCGGAGCTGTCTGCCAACGGCGTGCACGAAGGGACCGTAAAATATGAGTATGGCAATACCGACTTGAAGGCAGAGGCCAGCACAGAAGTGGACGGGGGGCTGGAAGTAAACACCACCCATGTGTCTGTGTCGGCCAGTGTATATTATAATTATATCGGCCGGTATATCTTTTATCGAAAACTCCAGGGTGCGCAGGGAGGGGATTCCATACCCGCCACAGACAATGACGAGCAGTATCCCGCCTACCGGTATGAACAGCGCAATGCCTACCTGTACGGCGGAGAATTTATGATCGATCTGCATCCCCATCCCCTGGATTGGATGCATTTTGAAAACACGTTTTCTTATGTGCGGGGCAAGTTCGTCGAAGGGACCGATTCTACGATCAATCTGCCGATGATCCCTGCACCCAGGTGGCGGATGGAGCTGCGGGGGAACTTTCGCAAGGTGGGGCGTTTTCTGCGCCATGCCTATATCACCACAAGCCTGGATACCTATTTTTCCCAGGATCATATTTTCAGCGCGTATGCCACTGAAACCGCCTCCCGCGGTTATAGCCTCTTAGAAGCCGGTCTGGGTGCAGATGTGGTTAACGGGAAGGGGAACACGATGTTCAGCCTTTATCTCGACGCCACTAACCTGACCGATGTGGCGTATCAAAACCACCTGAACCGGCTTCGGTATGCGGCTGTCAATCCGGCGACCGGACGCATGGGGGTATTTAATATGGGGAGAAACATCAATCTCAAGGTCAGTGTGCCCCTGGATTTCCAATAAGCACCTGATAAGCCTGGGCTCCGCAGGGAAGGGCATCCTTTCCTGCGGGTTCAGTGCTTTTTCGTACGGTTAAAAAAGCAATAATACAGCACGATTCCTGCCGCGATGATAGCTAACCCCGAGGTGAAGTACCGGTATCCCGAAGTGATAAATACAATAGTCCAGATCAGGGCTGAAAACAACGGGGTAAACGGGTACAAAGGCATGCGGAAGGGGAGCTCTGCGGTTCTTTTTTTTATCCGCAGCCAGATGACCCCGAAGGCCTGAGGCACAAACTGAATAAAAATGCGGGTCACCACAATGAATCCGAACACCGCAGAAGGCTTGCGGAAGATCAGGCAAAATACAATGGCGATCGCGCCAAAGATGAGCAAGGTATAATCGGGAAACTGCTTGGTCGGATGCAGATGGGCGAATATCTTAAAGTGCAGGCCATCCCGGGCTGCGGCATAAATGATCCGCGAATACCCCAGCATCAGGGCGAACAGGGAAGAGCCGGCTACCACAAGCAGGCAAACGGTGGCCAGGTCGGCCATCCGGCGGCCGTATACCTGTTCGAACAGCATGCTGATGACCGGTACGTTCTCCCCGGTGATCCTTGCCTGGCTGACGGATCCGGCAATCATCCATTGCATGAGCAAGTATAACACGGCAATGCCTGCAATGGAAATCAGGATGCTCCGGGGGATGTTGCGGGAGGGGTTTTTGATCTCTGAGCCCAGATTACATGCGTTATAATATCCCAGGTAGGCGTACAGGGTCTTGGAGGTGTAGTTGCCGACGACAAACCAGAAGGCGATGCTTTGGATGCTACCGAGCCCATGGACCATGCGTGTGTTGGCGCGGAACAATGCCGGGTCGTATCCGATGGCCCCGGTCACAATGGTCCACAATAAAAGTCCGATCACCACCACGGACAGCGCAATACCGATCTTGCTGACATCAATGATCCGCCGGTAGAGCAGGGCGACTACGGCGATGACAAGCCCTGCCATCACGAGTTTTCCCTGCCAGAAATTAAGGGGGGTCAGGTACCCCGCATAGTTGACAAACCCGATGGCGGCGCTGGTCATTACCAGGGGTAGATGCAGGGAGGTCTGCAGTACGTAGAGAAAAGACATCATCCGGCCGGGTTTTCCGCGAAAGAGCTTTTGCAGGAAGACATAACTTCCGCCTGCCTCCGGCCATGCAGCCCCCAGTTCTCCCCAGATCAAGCCGTCGGCGAGGGCTACAATAGCCCCTATAAACCAGGGGATCAGGCTGAAACCTCCTGGAAAGGCGATCAGGATGACAGGCAGGGTAATAAAAGGACCGATACCTACCATATCGATCATATTAAGTACGGTAGCCTGCGGTAGGTTCAGGCTTCGCGTCAAGCCGTTTTTTTCTTCCATGTAATGGGTTTTCCTGCATGAAGACAGGGGTTCTGGCTGTTGTCCAGCACCGCGCTATCGGGTACGGGAATGGAGGAATCCTTTGTAAGGGTATTCCCCACCAGAAAGGATAAAAATAGCAAGTAAGTAGTAACTTTAACAGGATAGCCAAGAATATTTCCGATAACCGATTCCCGTATGAAAGAAGTCGACGGGCCATGGGACAGTTCTCCGGATCGGATTAACGCTCTGTCAGATGGCGTGTTTGCCATCATCATGACGATCATGATCCTCGAGCTGAAGCACCCCTCCGAAGCCACTTTCAGTGCCCTGTTCGCCGCCTGCCCGTGTGGATCAGCTATCTGGTAAGCTACGCATTCATCGCAGTGGTGTGGATCAACCATCATTATATTTTGAAGCATGCTACGGAGGCTACGGTGCGGTTAATGTGGGTCAATTTTGCGCACTTGTTTTCGGTGTCCCTGATCCCGTTTCTCACCGACTGGATCTCCGAAACAAGACTGGCACCCATTCCTGTGATGATGTATGCCTGGGTATTTGTGCTGGTCAACGTGACTTATCTGATGTTGATCCGGGAGGTGATGTATCACGGAGATTCATCAATCCCACCCCGGCTCAGACACCTATTGCTTAGACGGGCGATAGGGACCATCCCGTTGTTTGGAGCGGGAGCGATTCTTGCACTGTGGTTTCCTGATGCGGGATTTGTGCTGATTTGCATTTGTCTGGTCATTTACCTGCGACCCGGCTTGTCTGCACGGAAAGGCAAACGGCGTCCGGCAGGCTAATGATCGTCTGGATCGGGACTGTCGGACCGGGAGGGGGCCGACCCGTTTTTTATCTCGTCGAGAAGGTCCAGCACTTTTTCGCGTTTGAGAATGAGAAACCCCAGCCGGTCATTGGAGATCCCATCTTTCAGCTGGAAACTGTAACGTGGTGTTTCATCTTCCACAAAAGTCTCAAAATATTTAAAGGAAATATTGGGATAGCGTTTAAGCTCCTCGGCAATCTCGTAGAGATGTGTGGAGAGCACGAACAGGCTGCCCTGCATCTTGATCAATCCCTCGATCACGATCGTTGAGCAGGTCTTGGCATCCTGGAAATTGGTGCCCTTGAACAGTTCATCGATAAGGATGAGCCAACGTCTCCCGTCGTTGATTTTTAAGATGGTCTTTTTGATCCGTTGTACCTCGTTGTAGAAATAACTTTCCCCCAGAAAAATATTGTCCTGCACCTGAATGTTGCTGAGCAATCCTTCAAAAAAAGTGAGTTTCATCCCGGCCGAAGGGACTCCCATTCCGATATGGGCGAGAAATACCGCCACACCGACGGCTTTAATAAAAGTGCTTTTCCCCGCCATGTTGGCTCCGGTGAGAAACAGGAAGTTGGATTGCTGATCCAGGATCACGTCATAAGCGGTGGGGTTTTTAAGCAGGGGATGGTAGAGGCCCTGTATTTCCAGTCGGGGAGTAGGATCGGGCAGGAATTCCGGAAAGGAAAACCCGAATTTTTGCACGGCCACCGCCATCGAATACCAGGCATCCAGCTGATCAAAAAGAGCCATCAGATCATTGGTGGATTGAAACTGGCGATATTTGAGGGCGTGGCCGAAGAACAATACTTCCTGGAAACTGAGCCGTTTGGCGGGATCATATCCGGCAAGATCCTGCAACTCTCTTTTGGACAGCAACAGCTGAGCGGTGTCCAGCAAGGCTTTCAAAGGACGGGGCGTATCCGGTGCATTGAGGTGCTCGACGAGCTTACCGAAGGTTTTGAGGAAAGTGATAAAATGCGAAACAGAATAGCGGATCAGAGAATAATCGCCCGAATTGATGATCCGGTAATACAGGTTGTTGATGAAAGAAAATCCGCCGGTAACTCCGGGGATCGGTTCGTTGTGGGTGTCGAAGAACTTGTCCATCACCATCACGGTCCCGTTGGTGATCTCCATCGGCCAGGTGCTCAGCCGGGTGGTGATGAACCGGATCGTCTGCTGCATCTCCAGGATCTGATCTTTGCTGGTCAGCGGCGTAGCATATATCTTGCGTAGCTTTTCTGCTCCTCCCAGGGTACGGGTAAAGTTCAACAATTGGAATACCGAGTATTTCTCTTCCCGGTTAAAAATAGCAAGATCTTCAAGGGTCGTATTGTCAATTTCCATGGCTGATGATAAATGAATCAACGGTCAAATAACAGACGTTGTCCTTTCTTAGACTCATCAAACCCGTTTTTTCCATACACGGGATGACCATTTACAAACGTACAAACGATGGAAGCGGGAAAAGATTGGCCTTCGAAAGGACTCCAGCCGCATTTGTAATACAGGCTTTCCGGTGTCACTTCGGTCGCAGTGTTACAATCGACGATCACCAGGTCGGCATAGTATCCTTCACGGATATAGCCGCGATCCACGATCTGAAAGCAGACCGCCGGCGCATGGCTCATCTTTTCGGCAATTTTTTCCAGGGAGATCCGCCCGGCCTTATGCTGGGCAAGCATCATCAGCAACCCGTGTTGTACCAGCGGAATGCCTGCAGCCGCCTCCGCATACGGCTTCTGCTTCTCGGCCAGCGTGTGCGGGGCGTGGTCCGTCGCGATCACATCCAGCCGGTCCTCAAGCAGTCCGGTCCACAAGGCTTCGCGGTGCTCCGGGCCTTTGATGGCAGGATTGCATTTGATGAGGTTGCCGTAGCGGGGATAATCCTCGGCGCTGAACCACAGATGGTGCACGCAGACTTCGCTGGTGATCCGTTTGTCGGCCAGCGGAAACATGTTGGTAAAGAGTTGCAGTTCCTTGGCGGTGGTAATATGCAGAATATGCAGGCGCGAACCATGCTTGAGGGCAAACTGTACCGCCACCAGCGAAGAGGTAAAACAGGCTTCCTCATCGCGGATAAGCGGATGGTCGGCGGCGGTAAGGCCGGCTTCTCCGCGCGCTGCAGTGATGTGTTCCCGGTTTTCTCGAATGACCTTTTCATTTTCGCAGTGGGTGGCGATGAGCAGTTCGCTGCCGGCAAAAATGCGGTCGAGAGTCAGGTAGTTATCAACCAGCATATTTCCCGTGGAGGAGCCCATAAATATCTTCACGCCGCATACATTGGCCTTGTTTTCGTTGGCGCGCAGCACTTCCTCGGCATTATCATTGGACACGCCCATAAAGAAGGAATAGTTGGCCAGCGAACAGGCTGCCGCCCGGCTATATTTGTCCTCCAGCAGCTCCCGGGTGAGTGCAGGGGGCCGGGTATTGGGCATTTCCATAAAGGAAGTGACGCCGCCGGCTACCGCCGCCCGGGATTCGGTAGCCAATTCGGCTTTATGCGTGAGTCCGGGCTCCCGGAAATGGACCTGATCGTCAATCACTCCCGGAAACAGATATTTTCCGGTCCCATCTATCTCATTTATATTCAATTGAGTATCAATCTGTGGTGCGATTTTTGCTATTCTATCCTCCCGGATCAGCACATCACCGTGGGTGATCGTACCTTCGTTCACGATGGAAATGTTTTTAATGAGATAACTTAGCATGTTGTAAAATTAAGGAAAACCAGTAACCTTTTGTGTGGATGCTGTCGTCGGAAAGCCCCGAGTCGGCAGTGGTGCTGAAAGATACACAAGATCGAAATTCAACCTATGTCAGTAAAAACCGTACTGCTTTCATTGGCGGCCATGGGCATCACTGCCTGGTGTACCGCACAGACCACTTTTTTGCCGCTGGACAACTATAGCTATCCGGTGCTGGACCGCCTGGAGATAAAAAGCGGACAATTGTCGACCCAATATAGCGCGAGCGTCAAACCGCTGGCCCGGGATGCCGTAGCGGAGTTCGCCTGGCATCTGGACAGCATTGCCGGGCAGGGAGATCCGGCCAGCGGGCTCTATGCGCATCCTTACTGGCATACCCTGGCCCTGAGCGGTGTCGACCGCTATAATCTTGGTAAGATTATCAGCGATAACGAAGAATGGGCCCCCGAGGGCGTGCCCTTTCCCGAGAGCAAGCATTCCTTATGGAATTTATTTTACCGGGATCCGGCCAATCTGTTGACCGTCTATGAGCCGGATTTCTTCCTGGTGGTCAATCCCCTGATCCGGCTGCAGGCCGGTAAGGAATCGGGGGGAGATAAAGCAGATTTTATTGCTACCCGCGGAGTCTCTTTGCGAGGTCGTATAGCCGGGAAGGTGGGTTTCTATGCAGACTTTACCGAGAACCAGGAGCGTCCTCCCTTATTTGTGCAGCGGCGCATCGCCCAGCAGCATGCGGTGCCGGGGATCGGCTACTATAAGACCCTGAAGAATGGCGAGGTGGACTATTTAAACGCCACCGGCTATGTGACCTTCGGAGTAACCAAATATATTGACGTGCAGTTTGGCTACGGCAACAATTTTATCGGAGACGGATACCGGAGCCTTCTATTGAGCGATTATGCCCCCAACTATCTTTTCCTGAAGCTCAATACCCATGTCTGGAAGCTCAATTATACCAATATTTTTGCGGAACTGACTTCCCAGTTTGATCGTCGTGGAGATTACCTGCGGCCCAAAAAGTACATGGCCCTCCACGACCTGAGCATGCATGTGACCCCCTGGCTGGATCTGGGAATTTTCGAGAACGTCATCTTTTCCCGGGCCAATCATTTTGAATTTCAGTACCTCAACCCGATTATTTTTTACCGGACCATCGAACAGGCGGTGGGTAGTCCGGACAATGCCAACCTGGGACTGCATGCCAAGACGGTTTTTCTGCACCATTTCTCGCTCTATGGGCAATTTTTCCTGGATGAGCTGAAGGTTAAGGAGTTCCTGGGCGGAAATGGCTGGTGGGGCAATAAGTGGGCGCTGCAACTGGGAGGCCGGTATGTGGACGCCTTCGGCGTAGACAACCTGGACCTGCAGGGCGAGATGAATATTATCCGCCCCTATACCTACAGCCATAATGATTCGGTCAGCAACTACTCCCATTATAATGAACCACTGGCTCATCCGCAGGGTGCGAATCTGATCGAAATGGCGGGAGTGGTACGCTATCAACCCATCAAAAAACTGTTGCTCGAAGGCAGGGTGATCGCTTCCCAGCAGGGACGGGATTTTCCCCTGTCGGACTGGGGAGGAGATATTTTCAAGAATTATAACGACCGTGTGCAGGATTATGGCAACCAACTGGTCCAGGGGTTGCATGACAATGTGGTCAACGTGGCGCTGACAGCTACCTATGAAATCAAGCACAACCTGTATGCGGACCTCTCTTACCTGAAACGGGGTACCTCGGGAGGATATCCCCGGTACTATGACCTCGCCAATGAAGAGACCAATCTGTTTTCCATCGGCTTGCGATGGAATATGGGCCGGCGGGATTATGATTATTAGCCTTCCAGATGAATGGAGATGACCACCATGCGGGACAATAACTGGCCGATGACATCCGAATAGGCATTGCCCGGCCTGCGAAGGTGTATATCCCGGGAACCGTTGCTGATCTTGATTTCGGGGGAGAAGATGAAATAAGGGAGGTAAAATTCAAAGCCGAACCCCGCTTCGTAGCCCAGGTCGCTGGGGTCGAGTTGAATCAGATCGTCTTCTTTGCGGGAATGTACGTTAGCGGCCAGGTCGTAGTCATATTTGACCCCGGCCAACAGGTACATTCTGAAATTCCCGATGCGATCGCTTTTGAATTTAACCTGTAGCGGGATGCTGAGAAGGATAGACTCGACCTTCTTGTCCGCGTATGCCGAATCCGGCTTGAACACGTAATGCAGGTTTTTTTCCGCAAACACCAGGTTGGGATTAAGCCGGAGATCGAAGCGGTCGTTGAGCGTAAAATTTCCCAGCAAGCCGAGGTTGAATCCGCTGCTGTTCATCGGCTCGGCTACCAGTATGCTGTCATCCTGCAGAAACTGGGGAGTGTGTTGCAATTTGAAGAAAGTATTGTTGTAGGCCAGCGTGATCCCGAAATAGTAGGAGCGCTTTTCATAGTTGCCGATAAAGCCAAACCCTTGGGCCATGGCTTGTCCACAGCAGGCCAGGCAGGCCGCCAGGATTATTTGACGGCGCAGTAGACGGAACAGATGCCTAGCGATAAGGGTTTGCATGTGGCTTGTTGAAATCCGGTTTGTTGTAACAAAGTGGTCATTGCCTCTCCCTGCGGGAATCGCCTTACGGATTCCGGGAGATAGCTGTAGGCTTCTTTGCTCCTGGCCAGCCATTTACCGATGGACGGCGTAATATAACGAAAATAGAGGTGAAAGAATTGTTTCACCGGAAAAACGGTTGGAGAGGTAAACTCCAGGATCACCGCTTTGCCTCCTGGTTTCAACACGCGGCACATTTCGGCCAGCCCCCGTTCCAGGTGTTCAAAATTGCGGACGCCGAACGCAGAGGTCACCGCGTCGAAGGAAGCGTCGGCGAACGGCAGATTTTCACTGTCGGCCAGTTGCAGAAAGATCTGGTCGGCCAGGCCAGCCTGCTGCACCTTGGCTTGACCCAATGCCAGCATCTGCTTGGAAATATCTATCCCGATGATTTTTTTGGGCTTGAGGGTTCGGCTGCCCAAGATGGCCAGGTCTGCCGTGCCGGTCGCGATATCGAGCAACACTTCTGGAGGATGGTCTGAGAGCTGGGCCAGTGCTTTGCGACGCCAGTTCCGGTCGATACCCAAAGACAGAAAATGATTCAAGAAATCATAGCGATAAGCAATGTGATCGAACATCTGTGCGATCTGCTCTTTCTTACTTAACTTTGAATCCCGGTAAGGGACCACCGGCTTGTGGATTTCCTGCTGCATGGGCCGCAAAGATACAACAGGCCAGCCGTTATTTGGACGAAGCCCTCCTTTCTTCCACCACGTCAAAATCTGTAATACCGATGCAAATACATCAGGCTGATTATGTAGGAAGTTTTGTCGACCCCGCCCGCTGCCCTCAGGAGCACAGGCCTGAGTATGCCTTTATCGGCCGCTCTAACGTCGGCAAGTCTTCCCTCATTAATATGCTGACGGGGCGAAAAAACCTGGCCCGCACCAGCAGCAGCCCGGGCAAGACCCAAACCATCAATTATTTCTTGATCGACGACGCCTGGTACCTGGTCGATCTGCCCGGTTATGGCTTTGCCAAGGCTGCGCAGCAGCAAAGGCGTCAATGGGCGCAGATGATTGACGCTTATATCCGTAACCGGCATAATCTGGTTTGCCTGTTTGTGCTGATTGACAGCCGTATCCCGCCCCAGCAGAAGGATCAGGATTTTATTGATAAACTGGGGGAAGCGCAGATCCCTTTTTGCCTGGTTTTTACCAAGACGGATAAAAACAGCCAAAGGGAGACTGCGCGGAACATCCAGGCATTCATTGACCGGATGAAGCTCCACTGGGAGTATCTGCCGCCGTACTTTAAAACTTCGGCCGTCAGTAAATCCGGGCGGGAGGAACTGCTGGAACTGATCGAAGAATACAACCTGCGGTTTGGCAGCCTGGCCGGAGAAGGGACCGCCGAGTGAGTTCCTTGTACTTCAGACTTTTTCCAGGATCATGGCGGCTCCCTGGCCGATGCCGACACAGGTGGTGGCCAGTGCGTACCGAACCCCGCCGCGGATTCGCAGCTCGTGCAATAGGGTAGTGACAATCCGGGCGCCGGTACAACCTATGGGATGACCCAGGGCGATCGCACCGCCGTGGATATTGGTCCGCTCCGGATCGAGCGACAGTTCCTGCATGCAGGCGATGGATTGGCAGGCAAAAGCTTCGTTCAGCTCAATGAGATCCAGGTCTTGCACCCGCAGTCCTGCCCGCTGCAACGCTTTACGGGTGGCGGGTACCGGCCCGATGCCCATCAGCGCGGGATCGACACCCGCCACCGCCATGGATACGACCCGGGCTACCGGTTGCAGGGAAAAGGCGCGCAGGGCCTCCTCGGAGACCACCAGCAAGGCCGCGGCCCCGTCATTGATTGCCGAGGAGTTTCCTGCTGTGACGGTGCCCCCTGTCGCAAAGGCCGGTTTCAGACGGGCCAGCATCTCCCGGCTGGTATGCCGGGGAGGCTCATCGGTATCCACCAGACGGATTCCCTTCCCGTCGGGGACCTCCACCGGAAGGATTTCTTCTTTCCAGCGGCCGGCGGCCAGCGCTTTCCAGTATTTTTCATGGCTGTGCAGGGCATACTCATCTTGCTGCGAGCGGGAAATCTGCCATTTACGGGCTATATTTTCCGCCGTCTCCCCCATAGAAAAGGGATAATATTGCGCCGTCAGCTTCGGATTGGCGAACCGCCAGCCGATGGTCGAATCGACCTTTTCACAGGCGCCGTTCTCCCCCGGGTAACGGCTGATGACCCAGGGAGCGCGGCTCATGCTTTCCACGCCTGCTGCCAGATAGGCCATGCCTTCCCCGCAGCGTATGGCCCGGGCGGCATCCATGATGGCCTGCAAGCCGGAAGCGCACAGCCGGTTTACTGTCGTGCCGGGCACGGTCACGGGAAGTCCGGCCAAAAGTGCGGCCATCCGGGCCACGTTTCGGTTGTCTTCGCCAGCCTGGTTGCCATCGCCGGCGATCACATCCTCGATTTGGTCGACAGGTAAAGAGGGTTGTCGTTGCCATAGTGCCCGCAAGACGGTGGCCAGCAGGTCGTCCGGACGCAGGGCGCTTAGTGCCCCCCTGTGCCGCCCCATGGGGGTACGTATGGCGTCGACCAGGTAAGCTTCTGACATCGGATTTGAGTTGTGGCAGCAAAGGTAGCTATTCTCAGATAGGATCGCCGAAGCCGCAGGGCAAGGGCTTCAGTCAAATAAAAGTTTTTTTATTTTGATAAAACATATATGTTTGCAATTACATTTAGAATTAATGAAGTAATACTCCTAATTAATTGAATTATTTTAAAAAATCGATTCAATTATTAGAGAAATAGAGGAAGTTATGAAGACGCCCAGAATTCAACCTGCATCCCAACGCCTAATTCTTCCGGTAGACTATCGACCGATATTGGGTCCCCTGCAAACGGCACGCACCCTGCAAAGGATCAAGCAATACTTTGAGCAGCAGCTGGAGTCGGAAATGGACCTTTACCGCATCAGCGCGCCCTTGTTTGTCCGCCAGCATACCGGCATTAATGACGATCTGAATGGGGTGGAGCGTGCAGTGTCTTTTCCCATGAAGGCGATGGGTGACAGCATGGCGGAAGTGGTGCAGTCGCTGGCCAAGTGGAAACGGATGGCGCTGGCCGAGTACGATATTCCGGCGGGCAAAGGCATCTATACCAGCATGAATGCCATTCGGCCTGATGAGGAGCCCGGCAGCCTGCATTCCTTGTTTGTCGACCAGTGGGACTGGGAAAAGCACATTACTGCTTCCCAGCGCACGCTGGCCTACCTGAAAGAAACGGTGAAAACCATCTATACGATCCTGTATCGTACCGAAGCTTTTGTCCACCAGCTTCATCCCCAGATCAAACCGATACTGCCGGAGAAGATTCATTTCATTCATGCCGAAGACCTCATCGCCCAATATCCGGGGCTTACTTCGCTGCAACGGGAAAATAAAATCGTGAAAGAACACGGGGCGGTATTCATCATTGGCATCGGCCATCCCCTCTCCGATGGCAAGCCGCATGACGGCCGTGCCCCCGATTACGACGACTGGTCTACGGAAAACGAAGAAGGCTTTAAAGGGCTCAACGGCGATATCCTCGTATGGAACCCGGTGCTGGGACGGGCTTTTGAACTATCCTCCATGGGTATCCGTGTCGATAAAAAAGCCCTGGTCCACCAACTTCGGATGCGCGGCCAGGAAAAAAGACTGGATTTGTTGTTTCACAAACGGCTGATGGAAGATGAATTGCCCCTAAGCATCGGAGGCGGCATCGGCCAGTCCAGGGTCGGGATGTTTCTGTTGCACAAAGCCCATATCGGAGAGATCAGTGCCGGTATATGGCCGGAAGAGATGGTGCATCTGTGCAAGGCGCACGGCATTCAGCTGTTGTGATCCGCGACGGCCCAGTCGCAGTCTTCGCAAGAAGATATTATCCTACCTTTGCAGCCTCATGGAAAAAGGGAAGCCAAATATCCGGCAGCTGTCCCGGGAGGATCTGACGGCTTATTTTGAGCAATGGGGAGAGAAACCATTTCGCAGCCGGCAGGTCTGGGACTGGCTATGGGTTCACCAGGCCAGAGATTTTGAGGAAATGACCAATCTGTCCCGGGCGCTAAGACAGCGCCTGAGTGAGACGTTTTCTTTGCCGGCTGTACAGATCGATCATCTTCAGACCAGTGTGGATGGCACGGTAAAAAGCCGGTTTTTACTCCATGACGGCCATCATGTGGAGGGCGTACTGATTCCTACCGAAAAAAGACAGACGGCTTGCATATCCTCCCAGGCGGGGTGCAGCCTCAGTTGCAAGTTTTGTGCGACAGGCTATCTGGAGCGTAAACGAAACCTGGAATTCGATGAGATCTTCGATGAAGTGTCTCTCATCAACAGCCAATCCCTGGAGCGTGCGGGCAAGAAGCTGACCAACATCGTCTATATGGGCATGGGAGAGCCCTTGCTCAACTACACGCAGGTCCTGCGCTCCATTGAGCGGATAACCGCTCCCGACGGACTAGCCATGTCTCCCCGCCGGATTACCGTATCAACCGCAGGAATAGCCCGGATGATCCGCCGGTTGGGGGATGACCAGGTGCGTTTCAATCTTGCCTTGTCCCTGCATGCGCCCAACGATAAAAAGCGCAGTGAGGTCATGCCGATCAATGAGACCAATGACCTGGATTCCCTTGTCGCAGCGCTCAACCATTTTTATCAGCAGACCCACAATGACATTACCTTCGAGTATATTCTGTTCAAAGATTTTAATGACAGCCTTCAGGACGCCGACGAACTGATCCGGCTTTACCGACAGGTACCGGTGAAAGTGGTGAACCTGATCGAATACAATCCGATTGACCAGGCGGTATTTCAGAAGCCCGCGGCTGCAAAGACGGATGCGTTTATGGAGTACCTTTCCCGGCACCGGGTGAATGCCCGGCTCCGCCGAAGCCGGGGTAAGGATATTGATGCAGCCTGCGGCCAGCTGGCTAATAAAGCATAGCTTTTCGCTCCTTTTACTTGCACGCCATGAAAAAAAAGCAGTACAAACCGTCCGCCAAACCCCACGCGCCCTGGCAGGTGCCGCCGAGCCCCCGGGATACGGGGGGCTCCAAAGAGGAGCGAAAATCTGCCCGGAGCGAAAAAGCCACGCGGCCTTCCCGGCGCCAATCGGGGGCCAACCGGCCCGACAAGACCGCAGCGCCGCGACATCGTCAGCAAGGGGCTTTTCCGCTTCCCGCGGCCGAGGTGCCTTTTCCGCTCAACAAGTTTCTGGCGCACGGCGGAGTCTGCGCCCGCCGCAAAGCGGTGACCTACATCCAGGAAGGGAAGGTTACGGTCAACGGTAAAGTCGTCCTGACCCCTGGCTTCAAGGTTACCGCAAAGGACACCGTATATGTCGAAGGGAAAAAGGTGGTCTTGCAGGAGACTCCAGTCTATGTGCTGCTGAATAAGCCGAAGGGATATTTGACGACCACAGAAGACCCCCGGGACCGCCGTACGGTGATGGATCTGGTGGCCCGCGCCACCGAGGAGAGAATTTACCCGGTAGGGCGCCTGGACCGCAATACCTCGGGGTTGCTGTTGTTCACCAACGACGGCGAACTTGCCCAGCAACTGGCGCATCCAAGTCATTTGATCAAAAAGGTATACCATGTGGTGTTGGACAAGCCGCTCACCCGTCATGACCTGGACCGGATTGCTGCAGGCCTGACGCTGGAAGATGGCCCGGTCCAGGTCGACGCTCTGGCTTACGAGGATCCCCAAGACAAAACTCAGATCGGTATAGAGATCCATAGCGGCCGCAACCGGATCGTCCGGCGTATCTTTGCCCATCTCGGCTATGATGTCCGGTCCCTGGACCGGGTGCTATACGCCGGGCTGACCAAAAAAAATCTTCCCCGCGGAAAGTGGCGCCATCTCACGCCGCAGGAGGTTGTCTGGCTCAAACATTTCAAAAAAGGGAGATAGGAGATTTTTTCCGTTTCCAATTCGCTCGGCATGCAGATTTCCAAGTATATTCTTTTTGAAAACGACGACTATTTGGTCCTCCACAAACCGGCAGGGCTGCTTAGCATACCCGACCGGCATAACCCGGCGCTTGCTAATCTGGCCGCCTTACTGGAGCAGCGTTATGGGGAGATTTTTGTGGTGCACCGGCTTGACCGAAATACCAGCGGGGTGATGGTATTCGCCCGGCATGCGGCAGCCCATAAGTTCCTTTCCGCCCAATTTCAGGAAAGGACGACCGAAAAAATGTACCTCGCGCTGGTGCAAGGACGCGTCTGGGAATCCGAAGGCACGATCGATAGCCCGATCGCGGAAAGTTCGGGCCGGCGGGGGAAAATGATCATTTCTCCCAAGGGAAAGCCGGCACTGACGACATTCGAAGTGCTCGAACCGTTCAACCTGTATACGCTGTTGAAGATCCGGTTGCATACCGGCAGAACCCATCAGATTCGCGTTCACATGCAGTCAATCGGACACCCCATTGCCGGGGATGAACTCTACGGGGACGGCAAACCCTTTTACCTCTCCTTTATTAAAAAACAATACCGGCTGAGCCGCGATCAGCAAGAGGAACGACCGCTAATGAGCCGGACGGCCCTGCATGCCTTATCGTTGGGGTTTAGCGATGAAAAAGGGCAAAGACACTTCTATGAAGCACCTTTGCCCAAGGATTTCCGCGCCGTGCTGAGTCAGTTGCAAAAACACGCGCGCATCGCCTGATGGCTGTGATCCCGCCTATTTATTGGGTTGCGGGGTCGTTCTCAGATAAGGCTTAATGATCTTATGCCCTTTCGGGAATTTGTCCGGGATCTCTTCGGTCTTGATATTGCCGCCGATGATCACGTCTTCGCCATCCTGCCAATCGGCGGGAGTGGATACGCTGTATTCAGAAGTGAGCTGCAGGGAATCCAATACCCGCAGCAACTCCTGAAAGTTACGGCCGGTGGATGCCGGATAAGTGAGCGTCAGCTTTATTTTCTTATCGGGCCCGATGATGAAGACCGAACGAACCGTATGGGTAGTGGATGCATTCGGATGAATCATGTCATAAAGAGAAGCCACTTTTCTGTCTGGATCGGCAATGATCGGGTAGCTGACATTGGTGTTCTGCGTTTCGTTGATGTCTTTCACCCAGTTCTTATGGGAATCCAGAGGATCCACGCTTACCGCCAGGATCTTGGCATTCCTTTTCTCGAAATCTTTTTGCAGCTGGGACATCCGTCCTAGTTCCGTGGTGCATACGGGTGTAAAGTCGGAGGGATGTGAGAACAATACTCCCCAGCCGTCACCGAGAAATTCATAGAAGTCTATGTCCCCCGCAGTCGTGGAGGCCTGAAAATTTGGTGCGGTATCGCCTAGTCTTAAGCTCATGGCATTTTTATTTTGGGTTATACTAAAATATCTATTGGTACAAAAATACGTAATTTCCTACTAATTTTATAGACTATGGCAAGATTTCACGTTTGAAGAAGAGAGGGAACAAATTTTAACAGATAGTCATTGTTGTAATGTGAAGTGCTAGGCTGCGGCGCGGGCGATCTGCCAAGCATAATAAGCCATTTTAAATTTCAGGTCGTCGACTAATTCCGCATTCTTCAACGCATTTTCTTCTTCAAAGCCCAGTTCCAGATATCCCAGATACAATTCGTAAAGCCGGACCAGGACCTCGTGGCATTTGGCCAGGTTGTCGTGGCAAAGGTGATGGGGCGAGACTTCGGTTTGTTGCCTCTGCAGCCGGGGCTGAACTTCGTCGATGGACAGACAGCGGGGATCGGTTTGCCATTGCCCCATTTCATCGCGAATACCGGTCGGGCTGACAGTCAACAAGCAGCCGGTAAGGGTTAAGGGACCGCCGCACAGGGCCTCCAGATCCAGGATGGAAGGTTCCTGGAGCCCCTGCTCTAACTGCTCCACCAGCAGCATTTGGATCCGATCGCCGGTCTGGCCGCAAAACCGCAGTAATTTGTTCAGCATCTCAAAGGTGAGAATGAAATCCATCCGGATGAGCTGATTCTCCCAGCGGGTGCGACCCCAGAGGGAAACCCATTCGGAATGATCGACAATGATCTGGCTGACGGTGATCTCCTGCAGCCTGCGGGGCAATTTGGCTATAGTGTCCATATCCTGATTGTTTGTATGTCTCAAAATTATTTGCGGCAGGTGCAATGAACATGCACTGTTAAATGGCCGTTAAAAAAGAGAGCCCGACAGCGCTGCGTATGTTTTTACGTTAAATTTGGATATTATGAACGTGGAAAAATTCATTATCGAAACCAAGGAATATATCTATCACCACCTGGGATTGTCTTCACGGGGTGATCTGCATACCCTTCCTCATGTACACCGGGATGATTTGTGGCGTCATCTCCAGTCCCTGCATAATCGTTTTCCCCGAAACAAATTCCTGCGTCTGGTGAAAAAGATGCAAGCCCGGCGGATTGTGCTGGACAGCAACGATCGCTCGCTGGTGTTTGACCCGACCTTTCTGTTCTAAGCGTTGCGGCGCATTTCACGTTTCTGATTTTCTTTCCTACTTTTAATCGCCGTCCGCCCCGGCGGACTGGCATAATCAGGATTTCAATCGGACGATCGTATGCCTCTGAATAAAGATGCCCTGACGCGTTACCGGCTCATTGACGAGCGGATCCGCAACACCATGCGGGGACGGCCCAGTCTGGATGAACTGATCCGTTATGTATCTGACAAGATGGAAAAGTCCATTTCCAGGCGGACGATTCTGCTCGATCTCAAGCACATGCGTGAAAGCGCCGAGCTGAATTACTTCGCGCCGATCGCATTTGACCGGCAGAAGAAGGGCTACTATTATGAAGAGGAAGGCTATTCGATTCACCACATCCCGGTGACTGAATATGAGTTGCAGGGATTGGAAATCGCGGTCGGCATTCTCAAGCAATTTCATAACCTGCCGGTGATCCAGCAGTTTGAAGAGGCGGTGCTCCGCATTGCCGATTCGGTAAGGGTGAGAGGAAAAGCTTCCGAGCACCAGGGTATTCTCCACCTGGATGCGCCACCCCGCTACAAAGGCCTGGAGTGGATCCCAGAAATTGCAGAGGCCATCCAGCAGCGAAATGTATTGCGCGTCCGCTACCAATCTTTTGAAAGAAAAGAAGCCCGGGAGTACCGCGTTGAACCTTATCACCTGCGCGAGTATAACAACCGCTTTTACCTCGTGGCGAGAAATGCCGGTCAGCCCGGCGCTTCTTTGCGTACCTTCGGGCTGGACCGGATCCTGGAGATCTGGCCCACTTATGACCATTTTGAGGAAAGGGCGTTCGATGAGACCAGCTATTTCAAAAATACAATAGGCATTACCGTGGGGGAAGGCGCCCCCGAAAAAATTCTTCTGTCTTTTACCCCCCACCAAGCCAAATATGTCAAAGCACAACCGCTTCACGCCTCACAGCGGGTGGTCCGCGATGATGCGACCGAATGCCAGGTGGAACTGGAGCTGGTGATTAACTTTGAATTGATGATGATCTTGCTGAGCTATGGCTCATCGATGAAAATTCTCAAACCCGCCCGCCTGGTGAAAAGGTTCCGCGAAGAGCTGGAAGCCATGCGTAAGCTCTATGGGGGAACCCCGTAGCTGCGGCCACCCTTAAAGAAACTGTCATGCAAAATCATGTAATCACGGCCTGGTATGTCGATTTGTTCGCCGAGCAGGTCGTGCCTCGCACGGTGGTCGTCGAGGACGGAAAAATTGCCCGCATCGCGCCGGTGTCCGGAGCCGTGACGCCGGAGTGTTATCTGATGCCCGGTTTTATCGATGCCCACGTGCACATAGAGAGTTCGATGCTGGTGCCATCGGAATTTGCCCGCCTTGCAGTGGTTCACGGTACAGTAGCTGCCGTATCAGATCCCCATGAGATCGCCAATGTACTGGGGACTGATGGGGTGGATTTTATGCTGGACAATGCCCGGCAGGTGCCCTTTAAATTTTTCTTCGGAGCCCCTTCCTGTGTACCGGCCACTTCCTATGAAACGGCGGGTGCTGTGCTGGATGCTGCGGCAGTGAAGGCGCTTTTGGACCGTGATGACATCCACTATTTGTCCGAAATGATGAACTTCCCCGGCGTGCTGCACGGAGATCCCGAGGTGATGGAAAAAATAACAGCCGCCCGGACCAAAGGCAAGCCGATCGACGGACATGCTCCCGGGTTGCGGGGAGACGAAGCGCGGAAGTATGCCGGAGCAGGCCATGCCGGAGAGCTGGTGATCAGCACCGATCATGAATGCTTTACCCGGGAGGAAGCCCTAGATAAGCTGGATTGCGGCATGAAAATCATTATTCGGGAAGGGAGTGCCGCCAGGAATTTTGACGCTTTGATTTCGCTTCTGGCGGATCATCCCGATGAGATGATGTTTTGCAGCGACGACAAACATCCCGACAGCCTGGTGGAAGGACACATTAACGTCCTGGCCAGACGCGCCGTGCAGCAGGGACTGCCGTTGTTCGCTGTGTTGAAGGCAGCCTGCCTCAATCCGGTGCGGCATTATCAGCTGCCCGTGGGTCTGCTGCAGGAAGGTGATTCTGCAGATTTCGTGTTGGTGAAAGACCTGTCTTCCTTTCAGGTACTGCAAACCTATATCGACGGTATCGAGGTGGCTGCCGAAGGCAAAACGGCTATTGAGCGTGTAGCCGTAACCGCAGTCAATCATTTCGTGTCCCTGCCGAAAACGCCTTCAGACTTTGCCCTGCCTGCGACCGGGTCGGGAGCCCTTCGGGTGATCCGGGCGCTGGACGGCGAACTGATCACCGAAGCGGAGTCCGCAGCGCCCCGTATTGTCGGCGGAAAGCTCATGGCAGATCCGCATCGTGACCTGTTGAAGATGGCAGTGATCAACCGCTATAGCCCCGCTCCGGTAGCGATGGCTTTTATCCGGGGCTTTGGCCTGCGGGAAGGAGCGCTGGCTTCTTCGGTAGCCCATGACAGTCACAACCTGATCGCGGTGGGTACGGAGGATGCGTATTTGTGCGAGGCGGTGAACCTGCTAATCGCGCAGCAAGGAGGCATCTGCGTGGTAGGCCCTGCCGAAAATGCCGTGCTGCCCTTGCAGGTGGCCGGGCTGATGAGTGCCGAAGACGGTTATGAGGTGGCTGCACAATACAGTGAACTGGATGCCATGGTTAAACGCATGGGAAGTCCCCTGCGGGCTCCTTTCATGACCCTCTCCTTTATGGCACTGTTGGTGATTCCCCGCCTTAAGCTCAGTGATCAGGGCCTGTTCGACGGCGAAAAGTTTGCCTTTACGACTCCCCAGGAAGGATCTCCTTCCTGATCCCCGATGATTTTTTTTCCATTTAAATAGTATTTTTGGAATTGAAATCTCAGCTGTTAACTCCAAACCCCTCTTTATGACACGTAAGATCCTGCGGGTTTTAGGCATCATCGTATTGGTGCTTATTGCCGCTGTGGCCGGCCTGCTCACCTATATCAAAATAGCTTTGCCCCGCGTCGGCGCTGCCCCAACACTTTCCATCCAGGCTACCCCCGCCATGATCAAAAAAGGCGCCTACCTGGCCAATCATGTGACTGTATGCATTGACTGTCATTCGACCCGCGACTGGACCCGCTATGCCGGACCGGTGATTGCCGGCACCGAAGGGATGGGTGGGGAAAAATTTGATCACTCCATGGGATTTCCCGGTACTTTTTACTCTCGCAACATTACGCCGGCCGGAATAAAAGACTGGACGGACGGGGAGCTGTACCGTGTGATCACCACTGGGGTCACCCGGGATGGCGAAGCGCTTTTTCCGGTGATGCCCTATCATTATTACGGGATTATGGATCCCGAAGATGTCAAAGCCGTGATCGCCTATATCCGTACCCTGCCGGCCATAACCCACAAGATTCCGCCCCGCGAGATCGATTTTCCAATGAATTTCATCGTCAATACGATTCCTGTGCCGGCCAAGCCTGCCCATAGGCCTGCGACCTCCGACACCGTGGCCTACGGCCACTATCTGGTCCAGATAGCCGGATGTCAAGAATGCCACACCAAACAGGAGAAAGGCAAGATTGTCGGAGCGCCTTTCGCCGGTGGCTGGGAATTTTCCATGCCGGACGGCAGCATGGTACGCAGTGCCAACCTCACCTCTGATATACAAACGGGAATCGGCAGCTGGAGTCGGGAAGCGTTCATTCATCTTTTCCGCACCTACGCGGACAGCGCGCGCCATTCTCCGAAACTGCGGCCGGGACAGATGCAGACCGTCATGCCATGGGTGATGTATGGCGGCATGGACACCACTGACCTGGCCTCGGTGTATGCCTATCTTCACAGCCTGCCTCCGGTAAAAAACACGGTAGTAAAATATACGCCTCCGCAGGGGAACGGCGGACAGCAGTAAAATCGCTGAAGCGGTTATCCGTCTTGTCCCATCCACAGCGCACCTCCGATGCTGGGGCGGCTTGCTCCGGTGACAGAAGGAAGGGTCGTGTTATTTTCCCGCCAGCGGAGCGCACCCAGCAGCGCCATAATGAGGGCTTCTTTAAACTGTACGGTCTGGTCATCGGGCACGACCACCTCGATGTGCAGGGGCGCCAACTCTTCAGTGAGCCGGCGGATAAGAAAACTGTGGAAGGCACCTCCGCCGGTGACCAGCAGTTTAGCCGCATCGTCGCTGCCGGGCTCCTTCCAGCCTTTTTTCAGCGCACGGGTAATCTGGGTCACCATATGTTCCACATAGGTGCGCAATTTGCCCTGTACAGAAACCGAATAGGTGCTGATCAGGGGCAGTACAGTCTCGGTCCCGAATTCATTGGCCAGGGATTTAGGCCAGGGTTCCCCGTAATAGGGTAAGGCATTGAGC